>SDBT01000146.1_pt1 | contig 94094 bp, 71 predicted proteins | sample 2277101 | NCBI WGS metagenome assembly SDBT01 (sample SAMN10404973, study PRJNA504765) | marine sediment metagenome | isolation source: marine sediment core GS10_PC15, 103 cmbsf | place: Arctic Ocean: Southern Knipovich Ridge | collected 2010
TTACATTCAGTAATTGTCTGATCGCCTAAATCGACTTTTAAATAAGGTAAGGTTGCCTCTATATGTTGGGGATGCTTTCTGACACGTATATTTCGCCAGGCATCCAGGTTCCTTTTATGGTCATCTTCATAAATATTAAAAATGATATATTCAGAGGGTTTTCTTTCTTCTTCTTTTAACATGCGAAGATAAGCCTGATAAACCGACCAACCGCCAATTCCATAATTGCGCACCGGCTCCTGAATATGTGCCGCGAGAACCTCCTGCCAGGTTTCATGGTCACTAACCTGATGGCATTGGGTAAAGCTGTCACCGTAGGTATTGATCCGGCAGAGTTTATCGCGGTAGTTGCTCATAATTCTTTCACCATCGTCAGCAGTGTAGGTATATGTCGAGATTGAATCATCTAATCCATCGCGGAAGTGTGCATTTGGCAGTAACCAACCTAATTGACTATCATATTTTGAAAATGGAAAGGCCTTTTCGGAAAACCAGTCATCGACTTCCTTTCTTGTATATAAGATTTGTTGCAAATAGGCACGTTCATCCATAATTTCTTTATCCTTTAATTGGTCGTTGTCAGTTGTCTTTGGATGAGCAGATAATTTAGAAATACCGATTGTTCCTAACCCAAAGGCAATTGTTGAGCTCTTTTGAACAAATTCTCTACGTTTAATTTTCATGGCAGACACCTCATCTCCAGTTTAATCATAATTTACGTAATGAAAGCACCAGGATGGTATAGATATATCGAAATAATCACTTGGCAATATTAATTTTAAAAATTGTATAAGCAAAAATCATTCGGATTTTATAAATTTACGGCGAATCAGATCAGATCTGAATCAAAATCAATTCAAATCAACATGCAAATCCTTATTAGGAGAGAAATGACAACTTAATTAGGGCTCTGGCACAAAGGTGTTTACCGATCAACTTTAGTGTGGCAAATTGACGTAGAGTGTGAATGATAGAACAGGAGTCATATAAGAATGAGAAGCAGAAAAGTAGTTATAATAATAATAATGATCCAATTGTTTTTTGCCGGAACTTTTAAAATATTTGCAGGCGAGGAAGAACACACCCAACCGGTTCCTGAAGTAAAGGTTGGCGGACGATGGTTTCTATCATATTTAAGTGGTGAGATAGATGGGGAAAAAGTGAGTCTTTTTGCAATAAAGAGGGGCTATATTAATGTAAAGGTAAAACTAAATGAGATATTTTCCGGTAGAATAACACCGGATATCTCAATCGACAGAGAGGGAGATGGTGCCGGCGATATAGAACTTCGTCTGAAATACGCTTATCTGAAATACCAGGTACCGGATCTTCTATTTCTTAAGAAGGCCTATGTTGAATTTGGACTTGTTCACCGACCATGGCTGAATTTTCAGGAAAATCTTAACGGTTACCGTTTGCAGGGGACCATGTTTCTCGCCAGAAATGGTGTAATTAGTTCTGCCGACTTTGGAGTTAGCTATTGGGCTTTGCTTGGAGGCGAAATGGGAGAAGAATATCAAGAAGAAGTGAGCGATAGTTATCCGGGATTGTATGGAAGTATTTCCTTTGGTTTCACCAATGGTGGTGGTTATCATGCCTTTGAGCAAAACCATAATAAACCTTTTGAATCAAGATTAAGTATTCGTCCACTTCCCTTCATTTTTCCAGGCTTTCAAATAAGCTACGCCGGTGCTTATGGCAAAGGAAATACGGTAGAATCACCGGATTGGGTGATGCATTATACCTATTTATCCATGGAGGAAAAGTATTTCACTCTTTGCGGCAGTTATTATACGGGTATTGGTAACTTCTTAGGAAAGGCCGTTGACTCACTGGGTAACTCCCTGGATCAGGAAGGATATTCATTTTTTGGAGACTATAAAATCCCGGTCTGGAATATATCCATCATGGGACGTTATGATATTTTTCGACAGAACCGTTACGGAATCTGGTCTGAAAGTAAACGGTATATCGTGGGAATTGCTTATCATCTTTTCAGAGGCAATAAATTTATGATTGATTATGACTACCAGGAAGGGGGAAGTTTTTTTTGGAGACAAAACTTCCCGTGTGGAATTTATGGTAGAAGTAGTGTTCTAGAGTTTAATGGAATCATCCTCAGAGTCCAAAACCGCTTTCATGACATAATTATGTACTCTTGGCCGAACACGACGAATCTTTTGGTTTTCCCGTGTTGGATATATACGATTTGTCAGTAAAATAACGAAGATCTCATTATCCGGATCCATCCAGATCGAAGTCCCCGTAAATCCCAGATGACCGAAGGCATTCATGGACATAAAATCTCCGGAGGTACTTTCTTTTTCTGACCGGGTATCCCAACCAAGAGCCCGGGTGCTTCCTTCAACAATATTTTGTCTTGTTGTAAACATTACAATGGTTTTGGGTTCCAGTATGCGTTTATAATCATAAATACCGCCATTCAAATACATCTGACAGAATTTGGAAAGATCATCTACAGTACTGAACAAACCGGCGTGTCCGGAAACCCCACCCATTGCAAAGGTGTTTTCATCATGGACAAAACCCCTGACCAGTTTTTTGTGAAACGCACTCATTTCTGTCGGAACTATTTCATTAAGCCAGTGTGATTCGGGATTGTAATAGGTGCGTTCCATTGCCAGAGGTCCGGAAATATATTCCTTAACGAGCATGTCTAAAGGTTTCTGGGTAATTGTTTCCAGCACTTTTTGCATAAGAATTATCCCAAGATCGCTGTAAATAGTTTGTGTTCCCGGCTGGTAGATTAGATCGGTAGAGCTGATTTCCTGAATGATACGCTCTTTACCTTTCATGGTCAGATAGAACGGGATCCAGCCTGGCAAACCGGATGTATGGGTGAGTAAGTGACGAATGGTAACCTGATCTTTTTCATCTCCCTTAAAATCGGGAATTATGTCTGATACTTTCCAGTCCAGTTTCAATAATCCCCTATCATACAGAACCATGGCTACGGTAGTGCTTGAAACAACTTTGGTCACGGATGCCAGATCAAAGATTGAATTGGTATGGACGCGCTTTGAATGAGGATCATAGGTAAAGTTTCCAAACCCTTCCTGTAAAACGAGGCAGCCCTTTACCCCGACCGAGATAGCGCAACCGGGAAAGGCGCTATCTTTTATGGCTTCCTGCAGATACCATCGTAAGGAATCGATATACACAGGATTGGGTAAAAAAGTCTGATAATCAACGGGTTCAACGCGCCTATCCCGCCGTGGTAACTTTTCACCACTTTTTCCAGCTGCAATGACAGACAGTGAAATGGGCAGTTGACCGTTGATTGGAATTACACCAACAAGAGCTTCTACAGCAGCTTTCTGACTATCCTGGATATCAGCATATGCTAAAATAATATTGCGGGGATGAGGTAATTCTGCACTTAAATAGGGAGAGCCAAAGATTATATTTACAACAGGTTTTTCCATTTCCTGAAAAGATCTGATCAATGAGAGCTGTGCCGGAGATGGTCTCCCACCGCCCTGAAAATGAAAGGTATTGATAATTATATCAGATTTACGGGCAATACTTAATAAGGAATCACTATATTGTGTAGTAAAAGTTTTGGCTATACCCTCGGCCATTACATCAGGATAATAGAAGCTTAAGGTCTTAGAGAATGTAGCCTGGGGTATCAACTCGTATGAATCGTCTGAAAATCCGGGAATAAAAACTTTTTGAAAAAATCTGTCTTTTAAGGGTAAATCATCATTATTAATGAGTGTAATCGCCTGACGGGCAATTTGTTTTGCCTTCTCTATGGATGCGGGAATGCGCAGTTTATTCAGTAAAAATTGTTCATCAATAACTGATATTTCATTTAACCCTAGTATCGATTTCCAGTACAATATTCTTCTTACCGATGAATCGATTCTTTGAATTGATATTTTTTTATCCTGTATGGCTTCCCGAATGGCATAAAATGCAGCCGGTTCATTACCAGGGAGTAATAACAGGTCAACGCCCGATATCAGTGACCTAACTGCTGCAATCCCAGGATAATAAATATCTGAGATGGCTTGCTTTTCAAGTGCATCGCTGATCACCAATCCTTCAAAATGATATTTTTTACGAAGAAGCTCTGTCAAGATGTGTGGAGAAAAAGTTGCCGGGCGGGTAAATCCCTGATCATAATTTGGATAAGCAACATGGGCAGTCATAATGGCTGCAACATTATTTTTAATCGCTTCAACAAATGGTATTAAACCGGTTTGTTGTAATTCCTGGAATGAAATAAGATTTTTTGAAAAACCTTTATGATCATGAGTCGGGGTGCCTCCCTGACCGGGAAAGTTTTTCGCTGTAGCCATTAGGCCGTGTTCCTGAAGTCCTCTGATATAGGCTGAACTGAAAGTAGAAACGGTGTTAGGATTCAGACCATAAGTATATATATCCGAATCAGAATCTGGTCGGTTATCAGCCAGATTAATCGTTGGAGAAAGTGTCAAATGGTAGCCCATTGCCCGTGCTTCCATTGCTGTTATTCGTCCAACGTCATAAGCATTCCTGGAATCTCCACTGGCACTGATTCCTAAGGGTGGAATAAATTCGGTACCACCCTGGATGCGACTACCAACACCCTCTTCAAAATCAGCGATAAAGACCAACGGAATTTTGGCAACAGATTGAAGATCGTTAAAATAAGGTATACGTTGAAAGGCATCACCATTTTTTATTAAGATACCTCCAATTTGATATCGTTTCACCAGGTCTTTTAATTTCTGATATCCGGGATTGGAAGAATTATAAATAGGATTTCCGGCCGAAACGATAATCAATTGACCGATTTTTTGATCCAGACTCATTTTCTGCAAGGTTTCTTCAACCCAGCTTTGATTTGGATCAATAAATTTGTCAGGCATCGGTGCCGGTTCTTTAAACAGATAACAGGCGGACATCATCAATCCCAGCATCAGGATAAAAAAAGAAAACTTAAACATTATTCCTATTCTCCCTTTTGAAGCAAAAATTCATTTAAACCAATGGCCACTTCCTTAAAAAAGCTAACATTACTCGCTCTGAGGAGTCTGTCACAAAAGTGAGGGATCCAGACCAAGATATGTTTGTTGTAAAAATCGGTAAGAATGTCCTCTGCCGGATTTTCAATTTGATTATCACAAAGAATTGAAAAGTATTCAAGATAATTAACGATTGAATCCATAGAATCTTCGGGATCTGTTGGAATATCACTATCGATGAGAAGGTCAATAAAGGTTTCCGGGTCATAGTCTATACCAAAGGATTGTGTAAAGTAGCCGGCCAGAGGTGAGCAAGGGCTCTGGCCATTTTCCCATTGACTAAACAGTGTAACATAGTTATCCCTTAATTCCTTTAAATCTTCTCCCTGATAATGGTTGATCACATTAAGCACCTGTTCCAGATATGGGTATTCATCTGCGTTAATCTCGCCCCGTTCAATCTCACGGAATAGATGTTGTAACTCATAACCCATCTCTTCGTAAGGGAAGATTAAACACCTTGCATAAAAGCGTAAAAAAAGAGGCGTTAGAGGATAAACATTAAATAATTGCATAACAGGAATTTACATTTTGACAATAAATGGTGCAATAATTCAAAAAAATATTGGCAAAGACTGGATGAATCATTAATTTCCGTCATATTGAAATTATATAGATAAAAAAACAGTAAAATAATTGATGTGGTTTATGCTATTACAGCCAAAAAGTATAGATTGGGGAAGGGTTAAAAATGAGTCAATCGGGCAAAAATAGTAGTTATTTCTGGGGTGTAATCCTGGTATTGATGGGAGTTTTTTTCTTGCTGGATAATTTTTATATTCTTGATTTCGGCAATGTAATATCGACCTTTTGGCCACTGATACTGATCGCCATTGGGATTAAGATCCTGATGGACAAGAGAAAACAAGGCACCACTGATGATATGGTCTCTGTCTCCGATACTGTTAACTCTGCTACCTATAAAATGAAAAGTCAGGGCAGAATGTCCGAAAGCAATGTTTTCGGTGATATCAATCTGAAAATTGAATCAGAAACTTTTAGTGGAGGCTCAATAAACAATGTATTTGGCGATATCAAACTAGATTTATCAGCTGTTAAATTAAATCAGGAGATTACCAAAATTTATGTAAGCGGCGTCTTCGGAGATGTGACGGTGGAAACCCCCGAGGGGATTGCCCTCCTGGCCCGCAGCAACTGTGTTGCCGGAGATATTGGTATACGGGGAAAGAAGAAGGACGGGTTGTTTCCAAATTTGACCTATCAGGATGATACTTATGCGAAGGCAAAGCAAAAAATAGACCTTCACTGCTCTATTGTTTTTGGATCGATAAATATCTATTGATTAAATCATCGATTTAAAATGTTTGAGATCATCCCACCTCTTTTTATATAAAAGATAGGATGTCCAGGCAGAATAGAAATCAGAAAGATTAAAACCGGGATTGGGTGAAAAATACTCGTTTTGATTTGTTTTCAGTATTTCAAGAGTAAGCCAAAGATGCACATTATGCTCTTCGGATAAAACCACATCATCCCGGTCAGATAGACAGAGATAGTCCACCGACAAAAGCGTGGTTTGGTTAAATTCACCAAACCATGTGACAACCGGATCAAGAATCCTGATCTCTAATCCGGTTTCCTCTAGGACCTCTCGCTTTAAACCCTGGTGAGGATCTTCATTGGAATGAAGACGCCCCCCCGGAGGTCCCCAAATTAACGGTTCCCTGGTTCTTTTAAGGAGGAGAAAACGATCGCTGTTAATGAGAAAAGCATTAACAGCGACACGGTGGGTAAAGGCCATTTCAATCATGATAAGGCGATCCTCAAAGAGTATAATTTAGAGTGATGAGTCCTGGAACCAGAGCATATTGAACTAAATCATTGTTTTCATGTAACTTAGTCAAGCTAACCTCAAAATTTAAGAATAATTCAGGTTAAAAGATATGCCTCAAAATGTTTTTATTGCCGGTGCCCCGGGCATCGGTAAAACACAGTTAGTCTACCGTCTCTACCGTGATCTGAGTCCCCTTCTCATTCGTGGATTTCATAAGGAAGCGATACATGAAAATGAGGTCCTGAAAGGTTTTCGTATCAGCACATTCAACTTTGAAGATTTGATACTGGCCCATGTTCATATAGAGGGACCCGACCGGTATAGAAATTTCGGTCTCAATCTGGATGGATTTGGAAAAATTGTTTCAACACAATTAGATACATCAGGACATGTAGAACTCTTTTTGATTGATGAAGTAGGATCGATGGAATGTACTTCAGAAGAATTTCGTCTTAAGTTTATAGAAATTCTTGATTCTGATATTCCTGTCATCGCCACATTAGCATCGATTGATATACTCGGTGTTTTAAAAATAAAAAATCGTAAAGACATTTCACTTCTGAAAATGACTCACAACAATAGAGATTCTATGTGGAAAAATGTTCTTGTTGAAATATCAAAAGTTTGATTTTAGTAAGTCTACACCCGGTTTTTATTTAAAATGACCCTGGTAACCAGGGATCCAATCAAGCAAAATACGGGCATAAGTAGCAAATTCCGAAGTAAGATTGAACCCCACAAAAAGCCAGATTTAAGTTCTTCATCCAATTCATAGAAAATTTCATCCAAAACAGTGGGCACCTCATCCATATTATCAATTAATTGCTGCATAAACTCAATTTCCCAGTGCCCAAAGTTGGCATAGATAATCCAGTCAAAAAAAAGTGAAATAAAAGCACCAAATAAACCGCTGGAAATACCAATGGTGACAGCAATAGCAGGATTTATATATTCCTGTATCTGAAAGGATCTGTCATAATAGATAAGAGCGACGGCACCTCCCAACATTATACCCAGACAGCAAAAGCAGTTAATAAAATTCAGAACAGGAATGGAATTCAGGGCGCCGGCAACGAATCCTCCGATAAAACCAGCGGTGATAATACGTTGATTATCCATAAATATTACTCTCTTTCAGCTTAGATTTTCAGTTTTACTTAATCGCATAAAGAATCCTTTTAAACCTTGAGTGAATTTGTCTCCGCAAGGTCGCGGTGTAAAACAGTCGATAGAAATAACAGTTGAAAAATAACGATACCCAGCAATAATCCCGACCCAAAACGAACCAAACTTAGATCAGAATATAAATTAAATTTTTCGAGCAAAAAATCAAACAAAACCGGTATTAGAAGAATAAGATATGTGCTAAAAGACCACATGGTTATCTTTTTATAGCTCAGGTAGAAAATTGAGAGAAATAATCCGCCAAGATATACGGCAAAACAGCGGATACAGACGGCCATGGGGATGTGGTCGATCAAAATAGATCTGTCTGCCATTTGATGGCAAACCGGTTGATATAGAAAATAGAAAAATGAGGAAAGGTATTGTAATGGTTTGATTTCAGAACTTGCCAGGACAGGAGCAAAAACGATACCCGCTAACCACAGGAATAATCCCAGGCTTATAAGAGACAGTATCTTTCTGTTAAAAATAGTTTTCATGTTGTGTCGTTTATCTGTTTCAATAAATTGTGCTGTATTCATAAAACATGATGGCAGTTTTTACCACGCCATTCAATATTGATACAGGTATCATTATTGTTTAAATCGGGGGTATCCATATTCAAGGTGCATAAATTATAATTTGCCACTCCTTTTAAACATATAACGGAACGTGATGGTCCAATCCCGGGATTGATCAAATCAACCAAAACACCATGTTCACACCGGAGACATTTTTCCGGCTGATTTTCCTGAATTGAGAAGGTTTTTAAGGAAACAAGAACATCAACTTTTTTTATGGGCTTATCGTTTCCACGCTCAAATAAGTGGAAACGCCCGGACTTTTTAAATTTAAAACGGCCCCGGTCAATAAACAGACTGGCCTCAAACTCAAGTGAGTCCCCTCTTCTGAATAGCATCTTATTCTGGGTTAAGGCGGAGATGGAGAGATAAAAGGTGTCCGCAAAAGGGGTATTATCAAGATAGCCATCATCAAAACGGATCAGAAAACCATTTGCTTTCAGTACATAACCGGATCCCATTTTCATCATTACCAGATCCGGTATAACATTATCAATAATACCTTCGACAGATACGCGTTTATTTCTCAAATGATTGACCCAGACTTCAAATTCCTCGAACCGTTCCATAAAAGAGAGAAAGTCATCACCAGTATTTACAAATTCGGGAAAATGGTGTTGTTTTTCTTCATAAAAGTACCGGCAATTAAAGCATTTGCGTCCCACATGAGAGAAACCTCTAAAACAGGTTTTGTGCTTGGCCAGTAGGCGGCATTTCCAATTGAAGTATACACATCCATCGGGGTAGCAATTTTTTTCTGTTAATATATAAAAAGGGGACAATTCTGATTTAAAATGACGATGAACATCATGTATACAACGAAACACACCTGATTGTTTATACAAATTTTTTTTCTGCTCAATCATTTGATCTGATAATTCCTTCCGTTGGATTAATAATTTTAGGGGTTTTTGGTTTTTATTTCAAGATAAAAGTTATCTCTGAATTTATTTATTTCCGTTAAAACAACACACCTGTGTCATTTTTTTAGGTAAAAGGGAAAATGATTCATCAGGCATAAACCGGAAAACAAATAAACAGATATGCCATAATCACTTGTAATTATAGTGTTTGCAAAAATTTGTGGTTAAAGCGGCAAGTGACTTTTGGGAATATTGCATGTATGAAACATAATTGGCATGATTATGGCGATATAAAAGTGCAGAACTATTAATGAGTCAACAATGATGAAAAAGATAAAAGAATTTTTGTTTCCAAAATTACGATACCCGCTGGTACGTCAGTACGATCAGAGCGATTGTGGCCCGGCTGTTTTACTCAGTATTCTCAAGTACTTCGGGGGGATGGACTCTCTGGTTCATGTGCGGGAGTTATGTAATACCAGTTCTGAAGGGACCTCTCTTTTTGATATCATACAGGCCGCCGGGCAGTTGGGGCTGGAAGCAAGCGGAGCAAAGGGAAATTATAATGATCTGATGAGAGAAAATCTACCTTGCATCGCTCACGTTGTCCTGGAGAACCGCCTCCAGCATTTTATTGTTATTTATAAAATCAATGAGACCGGTATTCTGGCTGGTGACCCTGCTCGCGGGCTGGTAAAGATAAACTGTGAAGACTTTGAATCCATATGGAAATCAAATATTGTAATCCTATTTAAGCGGGGCGATAATATTTTTAACAGGCAGACATTAAACGGCGCTTCCTGGATATTAGCCTATCTGAAAACTGAGAGTATCTGGATATATCATTCTGTATTTCTTGGCCTGATCTATACGGGGCTTGGATTAATGACTGCTTTTTTTATCCAACGTTTGATCGATGAATTTATACCAGCTGCAAATATACGGAAAATTTTATATACCGGTGGCTTCCTCTTCTTTATTCTCACTATCAAGGCCATAACCGGTTATCTCCGTGAACATTTCCTTGTAATCTTGAATAAACAGTTAAGCAAGTCAATAAATGCAGATTTTATAAGACACTTATTCAGATTACCAAAAAAGTTTTTTGACTCACGAAAGAAAGGAGACATCACTGCCCGAATACACGATTCGATAAAAATACAGCATTCGGTTATACGTATTAGTGGTTCATCCATCATTGATATCATGGTAATTTTCGGGTCACTGGCCTCTGTCTTTTATTTTTCCTCCATGTTAGGATGGATTATACTGATTTGCCTTCCAGTCTATACCTTTTTATTGTTAGCACATACCAAACCGATACGGAGCAAACAACAAGAAGTAATGAAAGGATTCGCAAGAGTAGAATCTGTATATATAGATAGTTTAAACGGTGTGGATGATATTCTTAGTTTCAAAGCAGCTGAATCATTTTCGAATACAAATAAAATTATATTTGGGCTGTTCCAGGATAATATTGCCAATATGGGCTTCATTAGAAACCGGTTGGTCCTGTTATCTGAGCTTTCGGGTGCTTTGATCGTTATATCTGTTTTGATCAGCGGTGCTCTCTATGTGGGAAATGGAATATTGTTGCTGGGAGAAATGATGGCAGCCTATTCACTCCTTTCATACATCTTACCGGCAATCAACAGATCTGTGGATGTAAGTATCTCTTTGCAGGGCGCCTACATTGCTATGCGGCGGCTGATGGAACTTATTATGGTCGAGGAGGAACAGGATAGGGGTGAGGAGCCATTCAGTATGAAAAAATCATTAATATTGAAAAAGATCAAATTTTCCTGGGGGAGCGATAAACAGCTTTTTAATGGTATTGATCTTCAGGTTCCCAGGGGAGCTCTCGTATCCATATGGGGACCAAGCGGGGCAGGGAAAAGCACACTCATGGCACTTATCCAGCGAAAATATAAGCCGGTATCAGGTACGATATGTCTGGACGGTACTCCCGTGGATAAAATCAGTCTGAGTGATTATAGAAAAAATGTCGCCATCGTTCCTCAGGATATAAAGATATTTAACGGAACAATTGCGGAGAATATATTGCTCGGGCGTCCCATCAATTCTTTCGACGAATTAATGAAGATGATGGAACGGTATGGTTTTACAAGTTTTATGAGCAGATTTGGAAACGGTATTTATTCGTTGATTGGAGAAGAAAATCGCCAGCTTTCCGGTGGCGAAAAGCAAATGTTGGGATTAGCCCGGGCATTATTTACTAATCCATCCATTCTGATCATTGATGAAGGCCTGAGTGCTCTGGACCTGGATATTGAGAATCTGGTTTTTTCTACCATCTCGGCCTATGCAAAGGAGCATGCAGTTCTCATTAATACCCATAACATCCGGATAATACAGAGAACAGACTTATTATATGTGTTGAATGAGGGTAAAATTGTTCAGAAGGGTTCACCGTTGGCTTTGTTACGGAAACCCGGCCATTTCCGGACCGTTTTTAGTAGTAATGTGCTTTCTTTTGATACTGAGGATACTCAGGATAACACAGGTGTAAAAGATTACCGGCCATCCGGTTCGCGTTCTGTGTCCATCTCTTAATTTTTAGGATAATAATTTCTAAATAAGGACGGGATTTTGTTTAAAAAGAAAAAGATAGAAGATCTGACATTCGAAGATCTATATGCACCAAACTGGCAAATTTTTGCATTTTTGGCTGTGTTGAATTTCCTTATCACATTTTGGGCGCACCGTCTGATTTTTACCAGGGATATTTATTACTCACTTTTGTCGGATCAAATGGAATTAACGCGCATCGACGAGTTTGTTAAGGTTCTAGATCAATTTTCTTTTTTGAGTATGCTTCTGATCCCGTTGGTATTGATGTTAAAGTATATAATCAAAACATTACTTTTGCAATTACCACTTTTACTCAGATATATTGAAATCAGCTTTAAAAAAATGTTTCGGATTGTAATGCTGGCGTCCATAATGCTAACATTGGGACAGCTGGTTCATTATATATGGATATATTTAACCCCGGTTGAAAGTATCACAAGGGAATTGTTAACGATTAATCCTCTATCTCTGGCCGCAATTGTAGGGATTGAAAATTTTCCATCATCATCAGTTTATGTGCTAAATCAATGCAATATTTTTGAAATTCTCTGGGGTCTTTGCATTTATTTTGGTTTACTGAGTACAAACAGGATAAAAAAGACGGACGCCGGAATGCTTGTCTTCACGATATGGACAGTCTTGTTGTTTCTTCAATATGCTATTTACTTTTTTATCGGAAAACTCCAATGATCAGGAATTATTTAAGATATGTTTTTAGTGCTGTGTTTTTACTTTCGGCCCTGGTTAAAGCATTCGATTTTAAGGAAACGGCCTTATTTTTCTTCTCATTAACTGGTTTTTCACTGGTGTTAGTAAAAGTTTTTTTATCGGGTTTGATTCTTCTGGAGATTTCGATAGCATGGTTGGTATACCTGAAGATCTATAATAATAATTATATTTATAGGTTGATTTTATTGTTACTGGGATTGTTTTTAATTGTCTCATTGGTTTTGTTTGTGTTGAATGCCGGCAACTGTGGTTGCTTCGGTACGAGAATAATCAGTACACCCGTGATGAGTATCAGTAAAAATATCCTGTTGATTTTAATTTTTTATTATATGGGAAAAAGGGGAAGACAAATGTTAGAGGGAAGGGCCTCATCACTATGAATAAAAAAGTCGGATTTTATTTGGTGTGTTTTATAGCCGGATTATTAATGGCATTAATCCTAAATACACAGAATACGGAAGAATTAACCCAGGGCTCGAACTTACCACTATTATCATACGAGGGAAATATGGGTGAAGTAAAAATCGAGAAAGATTCTACAAAGTCGACGGTGATCATATGGTTTCATCCTGATTGTGAACATTGCCTTTACCAGTTACATATTATTGATCAAGATCTATCTGTCTTTAATCAAACCAGGTTTTTCTTCTTTACCGATGATAAGAAATTTCCTTCAGACAGACATCTTGGGAAATGGACTAATCTGACTTCTACCACAAATGTCCGTTTTGGTATCATTGATCAGGATCTGTTCTCAGACCATTTTGGCCCGGTCGTGAAACCCTCACTGTTTATATTTAACAGGGAGGGGAAGTTAACAAATAAGGTGTTTGGTGAAGTAAAAACAGAAAAGCTGATAGAGCTGATAAACATTAAAATTGTTCCGGAACAAGATAGAGCGGTTTTAAATAATGCCTCTGACCGCGGGTGAACATCTTTATTAAATCGTTATGAGGTGAATTATGAGAGAAATGACTAGTAGGGACTTGAAGAGTTTAAGTGCAGGAGCGGATCAAATAGAGTGCTTTTTTGCGGGTGTTCTTTTTGGTGCTTCAATAGCAATGGGAAATGTATTTGCTGCAGCAGGTGCAGGTTTTTATATAGCTTCTAATTGTTTAAACTAATTAATAATGTATTGGGAAAACAGGAGTATAGTTATGGAAAAATCAATATCCCGAAATATGGTGATACTTAATGAAAGTCAGTTAAAAGACTTTATAGGTGGAAAGGATAACTTATGCGCTGCTCTGGCGGGCGCCACTCTTGCTTCCGCCGCGCTTTTATACGGACCAGGTTTTTTGGTCTTTGGAGCAGGATTTTTGATTTTTTGTGTTGATGGAGATGCATAGAATTAATATCTTCCCGGTTTATCAACCGGGAAGATACTTTAATTATAAGGTATATATCATGGAGCATCTGAAACTTTTAATTAAATTACTCTATTATATTATATTAAATCAATGGCGTAACAAAAATAAAGTTTATCTTATTATTACATATTTAATAGGTATTTTATTTATTTTTCAATTGCTATCAACAAATGTTCAGCTAGTCTATCTTCTAAAAAACACATCAGAGAGCGTTCTTTATAACTATTTGACCTATTTTTTGAATTTTATGTTTATCCTATGGATTATAACACCATTGTTTTTTGGATTTAAATTATCATCCATGAGGGATTTTAATCAATTCAAATATTTACCAATAAAAAGTTCCGTTTTTGTTGCAGCAAATACCATTCTGGGAAATCTGGGAGTAGGACCACTAATTACAATAATTATTGTTTATACCATTTTAATTGAAAATTTTTATCTGAACATTACCTCATTTCTTCTTATTACCTTTTTACTTTTATTATTTATAAATATTTCCGGAATAACAAGCTTTCTAATTAATAATTATACATTGAATCAACGACATTTTAAATCAAGATTTTTCCAAATAGCAATATGGATAATGCTAATAATTGGATTTCTGATCATGATATTTATGAGAGAAAACAATCTGGTTAGATCTGTATATATATTTCTACCATCTGTTCAAGTGCTTTCAGGCATAAAAGGGATTATAGAGGGCAATACTTATATATCGATCTTTCCTTTTCTGGGTTTATGTCTATATTTCATTATAGGTAATTATTTGTATTTTCGTTCTTTCATAAAAAAAGGTATCTATCAACCTCATAGCAAAAAGGTGAAAACGAAGTACAGATTTCAAAAATCGTATTTCAATGTTATAGAAAATCTGATAAAAAATGTGATTTTAAATTTTAGGCTTAGAATGATTGTCATTAAGGAAATAATATATTTAACGAAAAATAACAGATTAATTCTTTGGTACTCGTTGGAACTTTTAACAGCTTACATATTTTTTAGTTCTATAATAAATGATTTATCAGATCCTTTCGTTATTGCAACTATAGTGATTAGCTTTTTGGGTGTGTTTAATTTGAGTTTATATATTAATATATTCGCATTTGATTCCGATGCGGTTCAAAACTTTTATATTTATCCGATTTATTTTAAAAACGTTTTTTTATCAAAAAACCTGGCTAATCTGATGATAAGTTTGGTTTTATTGTTTTTTATAAGTTTGATTATCATCATAAATACCAAAATAGACTTCGCCTGGTTACAGCTGATGATATTGTTTTGCCTGTTTTTATTTTCTAACATCATTGCACAGAGTTTTGGAAATATCTTATCGATTTACTTTGCTATGAAAATACCATTTAATCAGGTATTTGGAATTTTTAATCCTTATTCCTCTGTAATAATTTCACTAGTTATCATGTTGATTACATTAGCACCTCCCATTCTCTTTTCAATCTTGAATATTGCTGAAAATTATATTTTTGCTATCACGTTTATTTTACTGCTTTTAAGTTTTTATGTATATGTAATCTGTCTTAACTATGCCTCAAAAAAATCTCTCGAAAAAAGAATGATAATTTTAAATGAATTAATATAAAATCGGGTCAAGTTTATGGATAATATCATTAGGGTAGATAACGTATCAAAAAGTTTTAATAATATTTACGCCGTGGAAAATCTCTCTTTTTGTTTATCAAGTGGCAATATATTGGGAGTTGTTGGTCCTAACGGGGCCGGCAAAACAACTTTAATAAATCTTTTATCAGGCGTCTATAAGAATGATTCAGGCAAAATCTTTTATTATGACAAACTATTTACACAGGACGCTATTGATTTAAAGAAACGCCTGGGGATATTACCAGAGAGATTGGGATTGTTTGAGCAGCTAAGAGGTGAAGAATACCTATATTTTGTAGCTCGATTTTATGGTCTTTCGGAAAAGATTACCAAAAAATATATAGAGGAACTATTCTTTTTTATGGATATGGAGGATGATAGAAGTAAATTTATTCATCAATATTCCATGGGTATGAAGAAAAAAATTGCAATTTCAGCAGTCCTCATTCACTCTCCGGATATAATTATAATGGACGAACCATTTGAAAATATTGATCCAATATCATTAAAAAACTTCAATAATGTAATTAAAAGTTTAGCTCATAATGGCTCTACAGTTATTATCACTTCTCAAATATTACAGAGTTTAGAAAAACTATGTACAGATGTTCTTATTATTGATAATGGCAAAAACATCTTATTTGATAAAATATCTAATATTCATTCTTATATGAAGGAAAGTACAAAAAAAGGACTAAACTCTTCTCTTGAGCAACTATTTTTTGATATCATGAAAGTGAGAAAACAAGAAAAATCATTGTCGTGGATTCAAAGCAAACAGGTTGAAGACAGGTAATATATAGTTGCTTTTTAAAGTCGTATCAGATAAGAAAATTTAAAGAATAATCCTTGGGCAAAGCGTTCAAATTTATGTTTGGTATCCTGTTTGAAATAGTCGTTATAGCCTAGAAAAATTACAGTTCCGGGTGATGGTTGCCAACCGGCAAGTGCATTTATTTCTATATTATTATAATAATTATCGCGCTGTATGATAAGGCGAATATAAATATCTCTGGTAAACTGAAAAACACTGCGTATACGAAGAATATCCTGGACGACCCGGAAAGGGGAACCCCCGTCATCCCCATTAAACAGGTAATTACTTCCACCAACCAGGGTTTGCCAATTTTTTATTGGTCGGAATTCAATCCCCCAGTTAATGGTATGTGTTTTACCTAGAAAAGGATCAATAGAATAATAAATACCATCACCCCAAAAGAAAGATATATCAGCAAAAAGCCAGGGTAAGGTCTTACTGGATAAACTCAGGAGGTATTGATCTTTGTCAAACCCATTTCCCAGATAATTTTCAAATTGTTTATAATAGGCCATGTTTAGCATGTTTTGCCCGCGAGCTGAAAGGGAAAGGGAAGGAACGAAATAACCTTCACTTTTTTCGCTTTTATGTTCTTCGCCGGGATGATCATACATCTGACTTACAAACAGCATAGGTTGGATTAATTGCAGAAATGAATCATCTGAACGAAAATCATACCAAACCTGGAATCCACCTTCACGATAATCAGGCTCACGTTCCATAAATCCGTTGGCGACACGGAAATCAGGAAATACATCATTGTAGAAAACTTGAATATTAAATGTACGACTCCCGCGGAATAAATTGAGATAAAAGGCTGGATCACTTTTAACAGCTGATTCAAAAAAGTCTTTTGTGTCTGAATGAAGGGCCTGAAAAGTCAGGGAATAATCACCGGCGATTAAAAAGTTTCCATCGATTCCATAAGTGCGGCTATAGACATCCTTTAAATGCAGGTCCGTAAACAAGAGGCCCAGATTGGAAAAGTCCCAGATATTTTTACGTAATCGCAGGATTGTATGGTAAGAATATCTATTCTTGTATCTGTCTACAAAGGCGGTACTATCAATTGGACTGTTCCTAATAATAGGATTGTAAATATATTCATTAGTAAGGTACTCGGCCGAACCATAATACTCGTCTGCGCTACCTAGGACACCAATTTCATATCCTCCCAGGTTACCCGTAAATTTGACCCCGAAGAGAGGATTTACGATACGTCTCGTATAAACAGCATCAATTGGCGTTTTAAATATATTTGTTCCTTCAAGAAAAAAGGGACGTTTCTCAGGGTAGTAGAGTGGGAAACGACGATTGACATCAATCCGGTCTGCATCTGCCTCAACCTGACTGAAATCGGGATTATAGGTTGCGTCTAGCGTAAGGTTTGATAATAAACCGACTTTAAGATTAAGACCAAGATTATAGATTGGTGGTTCATTAATGTACTCATTATTCTCGCTATCTTTGTACCCCTGCTTAATGGCTGTAGCTTCGGGAAGGATTTCTATATTATTGCCGGTCTGAATATTTTCCAGACCGTATAGTTTACCGAATTGTGATACAAAGCTGGAGGTGTTACGGGAAATGGCAGGCCAGATAATATCTTTGTCGAGATGTTTAATCGTCCGGGCAATGGCAATGCCCCAAACCATCTTATCAGAATCAGGAAAGCGTAAGCTTTTAAAAGGAATTTCGGCTTCAACGATATAGCCCTTTTTAAATTTTCGACCTTTTGAATAAAAAATATAATCAGGATTATAATCTTCAACGATCATATCAATATATATACCATCAGCCTGGATACCATCAGGATTAAAGGAAAAATGATAGGTTTCTTTGCCCGCATTAAATGTATCCAGATAGAGAACAACGACGTCATCATCCTGGATATCATCCCGTTTTGAAATGGATGATCGAATCAAATCGGGAAAAGGGTCGAAACAAACGAAAGCAACATAAAATGAGGATTCATCATATCCGAGAAGAACAGCAGTTTGTTCAGCAGCTGGTTGACCATCAACCGGACGATAGGTATAAAAGTTTTTTATTATTGCGGCATTTCTCCAGGCAGGCTCAGTCAAAAAGCCGTCAATCGTTATGGGCTCACTAAATCTGGGGATGGTTATACTGGTAAGAGAGTCCGCACTGGCATGCACTGCAGATAAAAACAGAAGGGATACTAAACAAGCGTTAAGCAGCCCCTTAGTGCTTAACTTGAGATTCGGTATCATGCTCATTAATAAAGTTTATTAAAATATAAGAGATATATGACTTTTTTCCAAGGAAAGACACAACAGGGCCGCTGTCTCTTTTTTATCTATGATTTTACTCATTATAAGTATTATCGGTATTATTTCACTAAATTTGAAAATATTTAAAAGATATTGAGTGGAAATTGAATTTATTACATAATGATATGTATATTTAATAGTTAACATCGCAACTTTTTATACAAAATACTCGTCTTATTCGGTACCCAGCCAGAGAAAATCCAAACAACATTTGATTGTTGGATATTGGATAAGGGCGTAAACCGGTGCTTCAATAAAATGAAATATAATTAATCTGATCTATTCTCTTTGCGCTGCCCCGCACGCCTAAGGCGTGGGCAGATCGGCGCGAGAGATGAATTATCCAGGATAGCAATGTACTGTCAGATAATGAATAATTGAATCCGATAAAGCATAAAGCAGAGGAGAAATATTTATGAAGGTATTTGTATTGAGTTTATTGATGGTTTTACTATTTATGATTAACGGTTTTTCGCAGACCAATGCGCTGTCACTTGCTGATTGCATAGAAATTGCTTTAAAAGGCAATCCCACTATTGTAAGAACAATGAATATGGATGAAGCCGCCGATGAAGATGTACTGGCTTCTTATTCGGGCATTCTGCCCAGGATAAACCTTACTGCCTCATCCGGGCGTGTAGAAGCGGGAGTAAGAGAGACAGAAGGAGATGTACCTGTTAGAGTTGATTCAAGCGGTAACTATATCTATGAACGTCGCACCATAAACCAGCCCGGATATTTAACCGATTTCAACAGATTTGGTATAAATGTCAATCAGATTTTGTTTGATGGTGGTGAATGGTGGCAGGCAATTGGTTATTCAAAGTCACAAAAAAGGGCTTCCGCTTATAATCTTGTATCCACTGTTAATGCCACCGTTTATTCAACACAGGAGGCATTTTTTAATATCCTGAAGCAATTCAGATTATTGCAGGTAAACCAGAGTGCGGTTGAAAGAAGCCAGGATCAACTGAATAAAACAGAAAAAATGTTTGAGCTGGGTGCTGTTGCAAAAGTTGATGTCTATCGAAGCCGCGTAAACCTGGGCAATGATAAAATTCAAATGTTGCTGCAAAAAAATCTTTTGTTAACAGCAAAACAAAATCTGAACCTCGTGATGGGAAGAGATCCACAAACTCCCCTTGAAATCAAACCCGAATTTGAAATACCGTCTTCTTTACCTGATGTAGAGGAATTATATCAACATGCTCTTGGTAAGAATCCCGAACTGAGGAGAGAAGCAGAAAACATCAACAGTGCAGATATCGTCGTTTCCCGTTCTTATGCAGTTCTCTGGCCCTCCTTAAGCGCGTTTTTTGGTTATAACCGTTCTCACGAGGGTTTTGAAAAAGTTTATGGGTCGTGGGATAAAAACTGGAGCATGAACTGGGGGCTTTCTATTCAATGGAACCTGTTTAATGGGTTTAACGACAAGGTCAGAATCCAAAAAAATAAGCTTTCTCATCGTAGCGAATTAGTATCCCAGGAAGAATTGAAACGAAATTTAAAATCAAGTATCGTCAATCAGGTTGAAACCTTTAACTCATATCTGGAGATCATCTCAATAAATGAGGAAAACCTTGAGGCTGCTAAAGAGGAATATCGTCTGGCCGAGGGAAGATACCGGATTGGTTCAGGTACTTCTCTGGAGGTTCGTGAAGCACAGGTAAACCTTAACCGGGCAGAACAAACATTAGTGGCTGCAAAGTACAATGCACGGATGACTCAGGCCAGCCTTGAACAGGCTCTTGGTGTTATTTATTCAAAACTCGAGGAGAAGCCAAAATGAAAAAAATAATAATCATCTCCGTGGCTGTTATTGCTGTGGTTGCCCTGATTGTCGCCAATCTTCTGAAAAAAGAAAAAGGGATTTCGGTAGATGTTGAGGAGATCGAACGGGGATCTATCATGCAAAAAGTAACCGGTTCCGGGCAGATCAGACCGGAAGTTCAGGTTAAAGTTAGTGCACGGGTAGCCGGAAAGATCATGAAATTACGTGCCCAGGAGGGTGACCGGGTAAAAAAGGGACAATTATTGGTTGAATTGGATCAGGAACAATACCTCGCTGCTCTCGAGCGTGCGGAGTCTACCCTGCTTTCAATGCGAGCGAATGAAAAAAAGTTTAAGAGCGAAATGATTCGTTCAAAAGATTTGTCTGAAAAGGGATTGATGTCAAAAGCCGAATACGAATCCGTGGAGGCATCCTATGAAACTGCTGAAAGCAATACACGAATGGCAATGGCGTCAGTTAAAGAAGCAAAAGATGCGTTGGCCAAGACACGTCTGCATGCCGATATGGATGGTATCGTTACAAAGCTCAATAAGGAGGAAGGCGAAATAGCTCTTGGTGCACAGTTTCAGGAGGATGTTATTATGATTGTAGCCGATCTGAAACGAATGGAGGCAGCCATAGAAGTTGATGAGAATGATGTGATTAATGTTTCCGTAGGGGATACATCGGAAATTGAAATAGACGCATTTGTCGATACTACTTTCATAGGAATCGTAACACAAATTGCCAATAGTGCCACTGTTAAAGGATTGGGTACCCAGGAACAAGTTACCAATTTTGAAGTAACTGTTGCACTTTTGGACTATAATGAGCGTTTCCGGCCTGGAATGAGCACAACTGTAGATATTATTACCGAGACCCAGTTTGATGTAATTAAAGTACCAATCCAGGCAATCACTGTTCGGACCAAAGAAAAGCTTGATAAAAAACCGGGCGTAGAAGAGCATGATTCAGACCAGGAATCAGAAACAAAAGATATTAAAAAGCCGGAAATGATAGAAGTGGTTTTTTGTATTGAGGAGGATAAAGCCGTTTCGAAACCTGTTAAACTGGGCATTTCTGATGATACACACTATGTGGTTCTCTCAGGACTTGAAGAAGGGGAGACTGTCGTGACAGGTCCATTCAGGGTTTTAAGCCGAACCCTTGAGAATGATGATCTTGTTGAGTATAAAAAGAAAAAAGAGGAAAATAAAGATGCTAATTGATGTACAGGATTTGAAGAAAACTTATCAGCTCGGAGATATTGAAGTACCGGCTGTACGGGGTATCAATATGTCAATTGAGAAAAATGAATATGTTGCTATTATGGGGCCATCAGGATCAGGCAAATCAACCTTGATGAATATTATTGGTTGCCTGGATGTACCAACTGAAGGAAGCTATATTTTAGATTCTAAAGATGTGAGTAAAATGAACGATGATGAGTTGGCGGAAATACGTAATCGAAAAATCGGATTCGTCTTTCAGACTTTTAATTTGTTACCACGTGCTGATGCCTTGCATAATGTTGAATTGCCTTTGATATATAGTGGTGCGGCACGTGCAAATCGACGAAAGATGGCAGAACAGGCATTAGAAAAAGTCGGACTTTCTGATAGGATGCATCATAAGCCTAGTGAACTTTCAGGCGGACAGCGGCAACGCGTGGCCATTGCCAGAGCATTGGTAAATAATCCGGCTATTATCCTCGCTGACGAACCGACGGGAAATCTTGATTCTAATACCGGCGAGGAAATTATGGAGATTTTTGAACAATTGTATAGTGGTGGTAATACCATTATCCTGATAACCCATGAAGAATACATCGCAAAACACAGTCACCGTGTGATACGTCTGCTGGATGGGTTAATTCAATCTGATGAAATAGCTCAGTGGGATAAGTAAAAATGATATATAAGTTTTCGTTAATTCCAGAATATTTTATCATGGCCTGGTCAGCCCTCAAAGCGCATAAATTACGCTCAATTTTGACTACGCTCGGAATCTTAATCGCTGTAACGACCATTATTACTATATTCACGACGATTCAGGGACTAAATGAATATGTGATTGGACAATTATCTAACATTGGTTCTTCTACGGTTTATGTTGAGAAGTGGCCATGGGTTATACGGGGTGATTTCTGGCGATACAGAAACCGCAAAAATATTACTTATAAAGAATTTGAAGCATTAGAAAAATTTTCCAAACAAGCAGATTATATTGCCCCGGCCATTATGACCTTTAAGACCGTGAAGTACAAGAATCAAGTCTATGAGAGGGTTCCGGTTGTTGGTACGAACGATCACTACAATGAAACAGACAATGTTTTGCCGGCATCCGGCAGGTTTCTGACTGCAATGGATGTACACAGAAATCATAAGGTCTGTGTTCTTGGTGACGATGTGGCCACTAATCTTTTCAAAGAAGAATCACCCATCGGTAAAAGGATTAAAGTAGGGCCTGAGAAATATCGGGTTGTGGGCGTAAATGAAAAACGGGGCAAGGTGTTTGGTCAAAGTATGGATAACTATGTTATTGTCCCTTTTGGAACTTTCCGCGGTGTATACAGTGGACACCGTGGGATGCGCATTTCGATGGCAGTTAAAGATGTGGAAAAACTGGAGGAAATGAAAGATGAGATTCGCGGAATCATGCGGAAGACAAGAAAAATTCCTCCGGATGGAGAGGATGATTTTGCGATTAATCAGCAGGACCAGCTAACCCAGCTCTATCGGGATATTACCGGAACGTTATTCGCCATTATTTTTGTAATAGGGGGTATCTCTCTTTTAGTCGGGGGTATTGGAATTACTAATATAATGCTTGTGAGTGTTACGGAGCGCACCAGAGAAATCGGTATCAGAAAGGCAATTGGGGCTAAAAGAAATAACATCTTATCCCAGTTTATTCTTGAATCAATCGCCATTGCTTCCATTGGAGGGGGTATTGGAATTATTCTGGGATATTTTGGAGGAAGCATGGTATTATCCCAGATGGAATTAACCACCGGGGTAAGTATTTTTTCTATTCTTGTTGGTTTCGGATTCTCTTCATTTACGGGAGTCGCTGCTGGTTTTTATCCAGCCTGGAAAGCAGCAAAAATGAATCCCATAGATGCGTTACACTATGAATAATTGGAAAAATAATGAACTTTGATCTACAGGAAAATCTGCACATTGCCTGGATCCAATTGAAATCCAGTAAATTGCGTTCAATACTAACCACGCTGGGGATCACAATTGGTATCGGAACGGTAATATTCATTGTGGCAATTCTAGAAGGTTACAATCTTAGTATTACTGAAGATATGCAAGGACTTGGCGCAAATGTATTCCAGATTGAAAAATATGATCGTAGTGGTGGTTTTGACCATAGAAGACGTGATGTGAGGAAGGATCTAAAAAAGGAATATGCCGAAACCCTCAGAGATAAATGCACTGCAGTGAAGTTTGTCGGTGCGGAGGTCTGGAACCGTGGCATCTCATTTCGATATAAGGACAAAAAAACAAATCCGACCTATACGCTCGGTGGTGGAGAGCCGGAGTACTTTTATAACAATGCGGAACCGGTTGACGAAGGCCGGATCATATCCCGCTCAGATGTTCTCTCCAATTCCCGGGTTGTTGTCATTGCCAAAGATATTATTGACGATTTATTTCCTTTTGAAGATCCAATTGGAAAAGAAATTAAAATTGCGGGAATTAAATTCCGGGTCATCGGCACATTTGAAGATTTGGGAACCCGTACTTTTGGCCAGAGTGCTAATAACAGGGCCATTATCCCCATAACAACCTTTGAAGATATCTTTGGTAAATACAGATCAGTTTTTCTTACCATACAGGCCATCGATGGCGCCAGTATTGAAGAGGCGAAGTCCCAGGTAATCGGTGTACTCCGTCAGATACGCAAGATTCCGCCGGGCAAACCAAATGATTTTGAAATCTGGAGCAATGATTCATTAGTGGAATCATTTCAAAATACAGCCGGTATGATACAGCTGGTTGCCATATTGATCGGGATGATTTCCCTGCTGGTGGGTAGTATAGGGGTTATGAATATTATGCTCGTTACTGTTACCGAGAGGACCAGAGAAATTGGTATCCGCAAGGCGGTAGGAGCAAAACGACAGGCAATTCTTGTTCAGTTTCTCAATGAATCGGTATTTTTAAGTCTTATCGGTGGTTTTTTTGGTGTTCTCCTCGGCTTTCTCCTGGCCTTTCTCGTATCTTCCGCTTTTGATATACCTTTTGCCGTTCCGATGTGGGCGGTTTTATCTGCGCTAATTGTAACCTCTGTTGTTGGTCTCCTTGCCGGTTTATATCCGGCGGCAAAAGCTTCAAAGCTAGATCCGATCGTTGCTCTCAGATATGAATAAATACTGCAGAACGATGTAGAATATTCATATCTGTCATTTACCGGGGGATATTGTAGCGACGCGATTAGGAGGTTGTATGAAAATTAAAAATCAGCCACGGATTCACACGGATATCTTTTAAATTTGTTAAACAATGAATAGTATTGTTTAAATATTTGTTAATCTATTACTTAAATTTCGTGCACATCCGTGTATTTCCGCCTGCCCGCCTATATTTGGCGTGGTGGTAAAAATTTGTTTATTTTCAGCCTCTTAATTGCGTTCCTACTCTCTTAATCATTCCTTTATGGGTAGAGAGACGTCAACACAACCCGTTTTTAGCCCCATCGTGATATCATCTCTTCTTTTATCTATAATGCTATTTTCTTATATTGAGCCTTCATCCGGAGGTCTAATGAAGCGTCTCAATGATTGGCTTTGGTTGCCGGCAGTTATCTTACTGGTTTTAGCATTATTTTATGGTATTTATCAACCGGAAAACACCTATAAGGTACATTTTGGCTTTTATTCCCTCTTTCCGGCAATTGTTACACTTTTTTTATGTTTTTATACAAAAAATGTCATTCTTGCCTTGTTTACAGGGATTGTTGTCGGAGGCTTAATTACGGCAGAATATAATATTCTCAATGCCTTTTTGTTTCCCAGCTTGGGAAGTGAAAAATACGCAAAAATTCTCCTTGTTTATTTATGGGCATTAGGGGGTTTAATAGGAATCTGGAATAAAAACGGCGGTGCCCTTCATTTTGCCAATTGGGTTGGTGAAAATTTTGTTTATAACCGTAAGACGGCAAAATTATTTGCCTGGTGCATGGGAGTGGTCTTCCATCAAGGAGGAACGGTGAGTACTGTGTTAACAGGGACTACCGTCAAACCGGTAACAGATAGAGAAAAAGTATCCCATGAAGAACTGTCATATATTGTTGATTCGACGGCTTCACCCATCGCCACAATTATTCCGCTCAATGCCTGGCCGGCTTATATTGGTGGTCTGGTAGCCATAGGTTCAATCCATGCCTATATTCCAAACGAAGAAGCTGGTATATCCTATTTTTTAAAAGCAATCCCCTATAACTTTTATGCCATATTTGCCGTTTTATTTACGTTTCTACTTTCAATCGACAAACTGCCTTTTATGGGTAAAAAAATGCGAGCAGCGATAGAACGTGTAAAAACAACCGGAGAACTTGACCGTCCCGGTGCGAGGCCAATGCTGAGCAAAGAAATTGAAACTACAGCTGTTCCCGATTATTATCGTCCTTCTATCATTGATTTTGTTGTGCCTATAGGAACATTAATCGGAATAGCCGTTATCCCCTGGATTATCACAGGAACAATCTATATCTTTGAGGCTTTTGGCCTTTCTGTAATTGCAAGTATTCTGGTTAGTCTCTTTCGGGGAATGAAACTGGACGATATTTTTGAGGGGTTGGTAGATGGAATAAAAGGTGTTACCGTTGGTGCTATTATTCTTGGTCTTGCTGTTACTCTAGGTAATGTTTCCGAGCGTCTGGGCACTTCGTATTATATCATCGAGTTGACCAGGGATTTTATCGTTCTGGTTCCCTATATTTTACCCCCAATACTATTATTTATCTGTATGTTTATCTCATTTTCAATCGGAAGTTCGTGGGGAACCTATGCTGTCGTTTTTCCCATTGCAATCCCGCTGGCCATTTCAATCAGTCCGGATCCATTTTACATCACCTTAAATTTTGCAGCCATTATGGGAGGGGCTGTTTTCGGCGACCAGTGCTCCCCAATTTCTGATACAACCATATTGTCTGCAATGGTGTCAGGGGCGGATTTAATGGATCATGTAAACACACAGCTCCCGCTTGCCTTAGTGGCGGCTAGTTTTGCAGCAATCCTTTATCTGATACTGAGTTACAGTATTTTTTGACTTTGTTAAATAATTAAGCTACCATATATGGCAAAGTGATTTAGAGTCCTTATATCTATCTTTTTCTACGGGATCGAGTAACGACGCGATTAATCGCGTCGTTACAAACCCTGATCATTCTTGCACACATCCTATATGTTTCCTAATTTTGTCTGTCAGGTATTGATTTATAGTGTGAACGTGAGTTTAATAAAATAAGTTGTTAACATTTATACAACGATAAGTTGTATCGATATGATTAATGGATCTATAGAATTGAAGAAATTTAACCGAAATTAAATATGAGAGAATCATTAATAAATAATCTGAAAAAATTATATCTGGTCTGGTCTGGTGAAAAAGCACGAACGATAGAACCCTTACCGGCACACGGATCTTCTCGCGAATATTATAGGATAGAGAGCGCTTCTAATAAAGCAATTGGGGTTTATAATGAAGACAAATCTGAAAATGTGGCATTTGTGGAATTTTCAAAACATTTTCATCAAACAGGTCTTCCCGTTCCACAGCTATACGCTGAGGATATAAAAAACGATATATATTTAGAGCAGGACCTGGGAGATGAAACCTTATTTTCTTTTTTGACAAGAATCAGGGAAAAGGAAAACTTTTCCGACACTATAATCGATGTTTATGAGAAGGTTGTGAAGACTTTACCACAATTCCAGATACAAGGGGCTAAGGGCCTTGATTATAGTGTCTGTTATCCACGGCATAGTTTTGACAAACAATCCATGATGTGGGACCTGAATTATTTTAAGTATTACTTTCTGAAACTCGCTAAAATTCCTTTTGATGAACAAAAATTAGAGGATGATTTTGAAAAATTTACGGCTTTTCTTCTTTCCGCCAAAAGGGATTATTTTTTGTACCGTGATTTTCAATCAAGAAATGTGATGCTCGTTGAAGGGAAACCATATTTTATCGATTATCAGGGAGGGCGAAAGGGAGCATTACATTATGACCTTGCTTCCCTGCTCTATGATGCCAAAGCCGATATTCCACAAAAAGTTAGAAAGCATTTGCTGGAAAAATATATTGAAGCCTTGCAACAATATATTTCTGTAGACAAGGAGTCATTTCTGGAGTACTATCATGGTTATGTATATATAAGAATTATGCAAGCGCTTGGAGCCTATGGCTTTAGGGGTTTTTATGAACGAAAATCTCATTTTTTAAACAGTGTTCCCTATGCGATCAGAAACCTGGAAGTTTTACTTCAAACAGTTCGATTACCCATAGAACTGCCGACGTTGGTTGATGCCTGGAGCAGGCTTGTACGTTCAACGTTTTTAAGACAACTGGGTAATGTTGAGTTACACCTTACTGCCCGGATTCAAAGTTTCTCATATAAAAGAGGCATCCCCTGGGACGAGCGGGGTCACGGCGGGGGATTTGTCTTTGACTGCAGGGCTTTGCCAAATCCGGGCAGATACCCGGAGTATGCTAATTCTACAGGAAATGATCAGGATGTCATAGATTTCTTTTTTAAAAAGAGTGCTGTAGACCAATATCTGAAGAATATTTTCAATATTTTAGATCAATCTGTTAGCAATTATAAAGAGCGAAATTTTACTGACTTGATGATTGCTTTCGGATGTACAGGAGGACAACACAGATCTGTATACTGTGCCAACCGGGTTAGAGATTATCTGAAGGAAAAGCATCAAATTAGTGTTGAGATACGTCACCGCGAACTCGAAATGCAAAGGCAATGATTGATGAAGGCGATGATACTTGCCGCGGGATTAGGAACAAGATTAAAACCACTCACCGATAAAATCCCCAAGGCTCTCCTTATGATTAATGACAAACCATTGCTGTTCTATATCATCAATAAATTAAAGCAAGCCGGAGTGAATGAAATCATCCTAAATGTTCATCATCATGCTGAGCAGATTACCAATTATCTGAAAGAAAATAATCATTTTAATATATTGATAGTAATATCCCATGAAAAAGACCTTCTTGATACAGGTGGGGGATTGAAAAAAGCTGGTTATTTTTTCGATGACGGCCAGCCCTTTTTTTTGCATAATGTAGACATAATTTCGTCGATTGATTTAAGCGAAATGATTGATCATCATAATCATCAGAAGAATCTGGTTACGTTAGCGGTAAAAAGGAGGAAAACTTCCCGGTACCTTTTATTTGATTCCAATGAGCAGCTGGTAGGCTGGAAATCGGTCACAAAAGATCAGACTGAATTATCCAGAGCATTCCAGGGAAAACCGGAAGAACTATCGTTTCTTGGAATTCATGTCATTTCACCGGCGATCTTTGATTTTCTTCCTGCAGAGAAGACGTTTTCCATAATCAAGGCATATTTAAAATTAAGCGCAGAATCAAAGCCGATTGGTGCCTATCGTTGTAATAGAACGCATTGGTTCGACTTAGGCCGGAAAGAAAATCTGGGCCCGGCCTCCGGTTTTCTGACGTCCTTAAAGAGTAAGTGATATAGCCTGATCTATCGAATATTTTATAAGGTAGAAATATTAAAGCATTATTTTTAAAATCCTTTTATGATAAAATGGATTAGAAAGTGAAAAACATGAACAGACTCTTTAAAGTTGGGCATTATACAGACAAAAAAAATATTACAGGATGTACAGTTATCTTATGTTCTCCTAAAACGACAGCATCCTGTTATATTTGCGGATCAGCACCGGGATCCCGTGAAACGGCATTACTATCGCCGGAAAAAAAAATAAATGAAATTCATGCTCTTTTAATAACAGGTGGAAGTGCTTTCGGTCTTGGTGCAGCCCAGGGGATTATGAATTATCTGGAGGAAAATAATCAGGGATATAAAACCGGGTTTGGGGTTGTTCCGATTGTTCCGGCAGCAGTAATTTATGATTTGAATATTGGGAATCCAAAAGCGCGACCGGGTATTGACAATGCTTATCAGGCCTGCATAGACGCAAAGGATGATTTTGCACTTGAAGGATCCATTGGTGCAGGAACAGGTGCAACCGTGGGTAAATGGGCGGGAATTTCCGGAGGTATGAAAAGCGGACTTGGCCTTGCAACCTTAGAGTTAAAAGACGCCTGGGTCACTGCTCTTACGGTTGTAAATGCTGTGGGTGATATTGTCAAAGAAAATGGCGAAATTGTTGCCGGGGCTTTGGATAACGATGGTAAGTTTATGGCAGAAAAACACCACAACAATCGATGGAATAAACCACAGATTGGTTTTTCAGAAAATACGGTAATATGCGCTTTGCTTACCAATGTGTCAATGACTAAGCTGGAATGCAATATCTTTGCCCGTAGGGCGCAGAATGGCTTGGCCAGGGCCGTTATTCCTGCTTCGACCAGTTACGATGGCGATGCCATTTTCACCCTGTCTACATGTACCACAGAATCCGATCTTGAAATTATCTACGAGTTGGGTACAGAAACCCTGCGCCGCTCAATTATCTCTGCTGTTGAAAAAGCAGAAAGCCTTGGAGGGTATCTTGCCAGAAAAGATTTATCATAGGGATATTAAATGCAATCATTTTTAGCAGTTTTCGATGTTCTAAATTTAAAGATCTTTTTTATTTCTGCGCTGTTATTCTTTATCGGTTATGCGTTTGCCCCGACCGCGTACTATAAGAAGATAAAATGGCTTACCGTATATCCTTTTTTCATTATAAAGATAATGGATGCATTTTTTAAAAAACAACATCATCCCCTCAAAATTTTTATCATAATATTTGCATTAAATTCGATTTCCTTGTTGATAAACCTGCTTTCAGCCTGGGGAATTATTTTACCATTTCTGCTCATAATTTATATGGGGATAAATATTGGTGTGGTAATGTACCACAGTCTCGAAGGGAAATTTTACTTTCTTGGTCTGTTGAATCCTGTAGCGATTCTGGAACTTCCTGCAGCATGGTTGAGTATTGCCATGTCAATTCAGTTCAGCCTTACTTATTTTTTTCACTCTGCTACGCTGGTCAATGTACAATTTTCAACCTATCTGCAGTACTTTTTATATACGATAATTCCAATATTATTCCTGGCCGGTGTTATTGAAACAGTACTAATTTCGCAGGCAGCAAAAAAGAAGGATCTGCAGGATTAACTTGAGCGTAATAGCAGGAAAATCTCTCGTAATGTAAATTTTTTACCATACATCAGAATCCCCATCCTGAATATTTTGGCCGCAATGAACACCATTCCAATAATAGATACGATAAGAATCATACTGGTAATATAAATTTCTCTCGACATGGGGATACCATACTGAGCAATTTTGAGTATCATAAAATAGGGTGTGAGAAGTGGGACATAACTCAGTATTGTAATTATGCTGGATTCAGGTTCACGCAGGAAAAGAAATACGAGCAATACCGGGATGACGGCAATAGTCCGTAAGATAATATTAACCTGCTGCGCTTCCTGTTCAGAAGAGAAAATCGCACCAATAGCGACAAAAATTGCAGCATATAGTAAATAACCCAGGGAAAAGTAGTGAAGAAAGTAAAAAGCATTCTCCAGGTTCAGATAAGCAATTTGCCCGGCCTGAAACAAGTTAAAAAACACAAAGATGGCTGTTATACCAAGCCAGATAAGAACCTGCATAAGACCAAGAAAACCCAATCCAAATATTTTACCGGCCATGATCTGAAGACTACTGGCATAACTTAGTAGAATCTCAATAACACGATTGGTCTTTTCGGACATGACACTGCTGAATAAAAATCCACCCGATGTAAATATGGCCATAAATAAAAGCACGACACCAATAACTGCACCATAAAACTCAATATAAAAATCCCATTCGGCTGGTCCTTGAGAACGTAGTTGATATTTCTTTAGACGGACCGGCTTTAGCCACTGAGATATTTGCATAGGTTGAATATCCGCATCTCTCATACGGGACTGGATGATTACTTCGTTAATTAATTTTTGCATTCGCTCAGAATCAAGCAATTCACCCGGATTTAAAGAATGATATTCGATAAAACCAAGTCTGTAAACATTTGCCGGAATTACCAGATAAGCATTCAGGATTTTTTTAAATAAAAGTGAATCGGCTGATAGACGGGCCTGGGTGTTAAAAACAGAATCCAGCTTTATTTTATAGTACTCGTGGTCAATTTCTGTTATTTCTTTGAATTCCCGGGTTCTTATAAGGTCCTCATAGGATTTTCGGAGTACATATTGCTTGTTTTTAATGTTTTTACTCTGATAATATCGTTCTCTTTGAATTTTCAGATCATTATATGAAGCAACCAACGAATCTAGTTGATCTGATACCTCCTGAAACTCGTCGAAAGCTGCTTTATAAACGGGTGAATTCTCGACAGATATTGGTAATATAATATATTCCGGAGATCCGGATTTAAGTTTATAGTTTTTATTCAGATGATTTTGAAGTTTTTCGGGTAGATCATCAATATCAAGATTGATAATACCAATCAATTTTGTGGAAACGGATTCTTCATAAGTCATAAAATAGACCGGAAGGGTTATTAAGAGTGAAAAGAAAACAGGTAAGATAAATGTCGAAAATAAAAAGGAACGTGTTTTAAACCGTGTAATAAATTCCCATCGGGCTATGTAAAAGATTGTTTTCATACACGCGTTACTTATTTAAAGTACCTTCTTGGATGAGTTTGATGAATATATCATTTAGTGAAGGTTCTACCTGAATAAACTTGGTAACTGATATCGAATTGAAAAGAGACTGGATCACTTTTTTTCTTCTTTCCGCGCTACCCTCAATAGAAAATTTACAGCTCTGATTATGCTCTTCAATGATTTTAACTTCTTTAAAGTCTTTAAGGATTTCTATTTTGTCATCGCTCTCTATATAATAAGCATTTTCCTTGAATCGAGATTTGATTTCAGATAGGGAACTGTCCAGAACCATCTTACCCTGATTGATTAAATAGATATGATCAGAAATTTTCTCGACTTCTGCCATTTGATGGGTCGATAATATAATAATCTTATTTTCTTTTTTACTCTGAGCAATAATTTCATGCAGGACCATCTGGTTAACCGGGTCTAAACCTGTAAACGGCTCATCGAGAATAATAATTTCAGGATTGTGAAGGAGTGCTAAAATGAACTGTATTTTCTGTTGAATGCCTTTCGAAAGCTCATGGACTCTTTTTTGGGTATAGTCTATCAAACCGAGTTTATCCAGGAAACGAATAGATTCAACTTCTGCCCGATGTCTGGACATCCTGTTTAAAATGCCGATATAAACGAGTAAATCAAGAACTTTAGAGCGTTGATATAAACCGCGTTCCTCCGGCAAATATCCAAATAGATTTCTTTTTAATTTTTCCCGGGGTTCTCCGCGGTATAAAATCTCCCCGTGATCCGGTTTGAGAATCTGCATAATCAATCGAAGCGTGGTCGTTTTCCCGGCACCATTTGGTCCAAGAAGGGCAAAAATCTCACCCGGGTTAACCTTAAAGGATATCCCTTCAAGAGCCGGGGTGGAATCAAACGATTTGGTCAAATCAATTACTTCAAGCATTTTACTCACGTAGAACAGATTAGTAGATTCATATATTGTAGGTAAAATTTTGAATAATATCAATCTTCTTCGATAATCTTTATTCCGCGCCCGGAAAATGCGGCAAGATTATTTTTAAAGGCATCAAATTTAGAGATTGGGATCTGAAGACAATAAGAAATCGTATCAGTATATTCTGTTTTCCCGATGATACCCATATATTTATTTACGGCATCAAGTAAATTACTCAGTGTATCATAGCCAGTCTCAACGGTGAGCGTTCTGTATTTCACTTTGACTTCGATTTTGGTATTGGCCAGAGTTTCCTGAGCACAGGCTGAATAGGCACGACTTAGCCCACCCATACCAAGTTTGGTTCCGCCAAAATAGCGGGTTACAATAATGATTGTCTGGACAAGATCTTTGTTCTCGATAACCTGGTATATTGGTATACCGGCCGTTCCGGAAGGCTCACCATCATCAGAATATCGGAATTCATCAGCAGAAATTCTATAGGCATAGCAATTATGGGTTGCATCATGATATTTTCTGCGGATATTGGAATAGACTGATTCAGCCTGACTCCTGTTTAAAACATGGAAAACATGACCCAAAAATTTTGATCCTTTTTCCTTTGTTTCGATCGTTACAGGCTGATTCGCCACTGTCAGATATTCATCCTTCTGATAGATCTTCATCTAAAACCTCAATTTAGTTCGAATGAAATTAAAACCAGGTTTATAATATAATAATCGACAAATTTTTTTTAATTCTGAAATAATTTGGAAGAAATATAATTTTGAAATCTGGGAACATAATTTAAAGGGATTATTACAGGGGCAATTGTCCGTTGTGGGAAATGGGTTTTTGTGACAACCATATCGGATTTTCCGGGAGCCAGTGTATCGAATACAGATTTGTAAATGGTAAGATCATATTTGTCTGTAAGGTTCATCAGATATTCATCGATTTTAGTACCTAAGTTAAAAGCGGGATTGAGTGCATCATTACTGTCTGTGGGGCTTATGGTCAATCCTAAATTTTTCAACACTTCCTGAAATACAAGATAGTCCTCCCACATTTGAGATTGCGAACGAACATAGGCTGTATTTTCAAGATCAGCATTAAGTGCAAGAGATACGAGAATCTCATCATCCAGAATCATCCTGGTTGCTGTTATCATACTTGAACGGAATTTTCCGGGTGTTTCGACTATAACCGGATAGGGTGAAATCTGAAGTCGGGTTAATAATGTCTTAACCGTCCATTGAATTTCTCCCCGAAAACCAACGACAGGTGTTTCCAAAAACCGACCAAGTTGATCCGGCGCTTTGCCCAGAATATAATTTGTGTTTTCCCGGATATTTGATTGTTTATCAAAAGTGCTGATGTTAAATAAATCTTCCAACTTCTGAACCAGAATTTTAAAAACTTGTTTATTTAAACGATAGGGCGGTTTGTCAAATTTGTTTTTTATGTACTTTTGATAGAATACAGATTGCTTTCTTTTCCTGATTATTTTTTCAATACGGCGATATTGCCTTTTAAAATCATCTGCGCTGGTAAAAATATCTATTTTCTCATCAAGATGCTTGATGAGAAAAAAATATTGACCAATTTTTATTGGTTTTCCGACTTCGTTAAGATTTAGCTGAAAGACATAAGATTCAAGCGCGTTTAAATCACTGCCGAAGGAGACAGAATCTTCAGGGATCAGGTTTGGATCGATTCCATTCATTTGGGCAACGTCCGAAAAACTTATACCATTTTTCATATGCAGATAGGCCCGTTGGGCGATTTGTCTATCAGGAAAGATTAAGTATTTAAATATTCGAGTCCGCTTTGATTTCAAATAGGCATCGTAAACTTCTCTTTCTGAGACAGTAATGTTTTTTTGTATTTCATCCTGCCAGAGTTTTTCAATTAAAGCCTCCCTTTTTAGCTGCTCTCTTAGTGCTTTAATTTGAGGCTTGTTTTCATAGCTTTGCCTGTACCCCTCCAGGGCAATCATCTTTTCTGCAATTAATGTTTGTAAATGAATCCTCTTAGCCTGTTCGGTATCCTGTATTTGAGATAAATAAGGATTGAATTGATAGGTTAGTTCAAACTCTTCCAGACTTATAAAGGAATCTCCGATCCGGGCCACTTTTTTTATTTCCGGCTCGTTTGAACAGAAATAAAAAACTGCCAGAGATGATAATATGCATAGAAACAAGATAATGTGCCGGATCGAAAAATGATGAGGCGATAGCTTTTTTTGAATTCTCATTGAGGATTTTGTAAGAATAATACTTGAAGAATAAAAGTGTAATTAATTTGAAAAATTTATCTCTCGCAGAGCCGCAGCGGAAATAATATAAATTATACAATACAAAAGTAGTGGCCTTTCGCGAAAGGCCATTACTATAAAACCGTTTTTCTTGATATATTTACTAAAATCCGTCAAAATTCGTGTAATTCGTGGATAAAATCATTGCATGCTTCGACTCCGCTCAGCATGACCCGAAGTAGTCACCCTGAGTGTAGACGAAGGGTAGGCTGCCCTCTATAAGGAGTTTAATAAATGGCAGTCCCGATGCAATCGGGAAACATCAAAATCGCAGAAAAAGTGTAAATCTTTGAACATTATCCAGACGTCCAAAATCGGCATAAGCATAATCTGCTTTTAAAATCACCGTACCGCCTATCCGAATGCTGGCACCGACACCGGCTGTAAAACCCTGTTCGCTATTCATAAGAAAAAGTGATTTATAACCGCCACGGATGAATATCAAATTACCCCATCCATATTCAAATCCGGTATTTACGGATTCAAAATTATCATTGGGGTGCAGGGCATCGATAGCAAGGGTAAGGCGATTGTTCTCAGTAGCGATAACATCTTTCGCCAGGCCAACCTGGAACAGCAATGGGAGCGGGTAAGATCTCATTTCATAATCAGAATTGACAACATTAACGTTTCCATTATTATTCGGATCCGGATCATAGGCGAATTTTGCATCCCGCCCTTCCAATTTCATTGATGTCCCGAAATTGGAAATAGCAGCACCCAGGCGAATACCCCAAAAGGGGGTAACAAAAAGAACACCAACATCAAGAGCAATGGATGAAGCACTCATATGCCAGATTCTTTCCATAATATATTTAACGTTAAAACCGATGGAGAAATTATCGGTCAGGCTTCTGGCATAGGAGAGACCAGTCGTTAAACTACTAACTTCATATTGCTCACCGGTACCATCAGGGGCATAAGTGGTTCGCACGGGCATTTCACCTGAGGAAAAGGAAGCAAGCATGATACCGAGGGTACCGGCTGTACCCAAATCCAGGGCAAAAGCACCATAATCAAGTTTCGTATCGACCAGCCAGTTTGTGTGGGTAAACATAACTTCATAAGCATTCAGCTCAGCCAAACCTGCCGGATTTGTATATATGGTGCTGATATCATTGGCCACAGCAACAAAAGCGCCTCCCATGCCAATAGTCCTTGCACTGACACCCAGTTTTAAAAATTGTGCCACGGATGTACCAACTTTGGAGATAGTCTCAGACGACAAATTGCCCTCCTGGGAATACAAATTTGGACTGATCGAAAGACTAGTTGTTAGAATGATAATAAATAAAAATCTGGATTTCATCTATATAACCTCCGGTACAACAAATATTTGGAATATATGGTTGCGATCAATTCTATTTTATAATAGCAAATTTACCCATTGTTTCACCAATTTCGGGTGCATCAATATGAAAAAAGTATAATCCATAAGCAACTTCCATGTTGTCCTTGGTTAACAAGTCCCAGAATTCTTTACCGTCATCGATGGAGCTTTCATGTTCTATGGTTTGTATCAATTCTCCGGCTAAGGTAAAAATTCTGATGGTGCATCGCTGTGGTAAATGATCAAAATATAAGCGTCGGAATCCTCTGGAGGATCGATCCAGTGGATTCATGGGTTCAATAACATTTGTTGCCACATAGGGATTTGGGACGACACATATCTCACTTAATTCTGATTGGGCTTTTTCCCTGTTGATAAATGCGCCTTCTGTCTGAAATGAAAAGACATCACCCGGGGCAAAAGGTTTATCTGTAGCTAAATAATAGAGATCACCATTTGATGGTGGGGTGTACCCACCGGATTCCGGTTTGTCAAATCTGATTTCCCAGACGATATTAGCCGGAGTGACCCCACCTCTTAGAATAAATATAACATCGCCGGGATCCCAGGTACCGTTTACTGTCTTTTCTGTAATAGCAAATTTCATTTTTTCATTATTGATTACATCAATAATTGTAAAAGGAGCCAGGACATTAGTGACGGCTGTATCGACGATTGTGGATGAAAATCTGAATTCGTAATCATAGGGGTCATATTTTTCAGGGTTGAGTAAGGATGCCACCAGCGTCGTGGTGCTGGAAACACTCCAGTCGCTCAAATCCTCATTCACCCCAAATGTTGACTGTTTAACGACTAACTTTAAACCGTCAAAGGGGGTATTTGTCAGTTCAGAGTCAATTTTTGTGCTATTCCAGATGGGATAATAATTATATTTTATGTGGTAATCCGTTGCATCTTCCATGGTTGCTCCGGGATGGGTCCGGGGATCAAAAACCATAATAGCCCCACCAATGGCATCGAGATCATAATCTCTTCCTGCAAGATATGTGATTTGACCATCCGGAGATTTGACGATTGTAGAAGAGTCATCCAGATGTTTATATAAAAGAGGGACAAAATTGTCATAAAAGGATATAAAGGATTGTTCTATCGGATCTGTATCTTCGACATTATATACGGTTTTTGTATCGAGCTTATCAAACTCGATCAAATATTTGTTTTCATTTTTTACTGCCACCTCATCAATAATATCAACGGAAATTACACCTGTGGAAAATCCTTCTTCTCTTACAATACCGTTGTTCACATCCTGGTTTACAATATCTGAAGGAGTATAACCGGCGGCTTTACGACGGGGAACAACCTGGGCGGTATTGACATCAAAAGTAAATTCGTCTGTAGTCGCATTGTAAGAGATAATCTTCGAACATTCTGACGGGGGAATACCAAGGGAGTCGCTACCGTGATCATAGGATACCACAGCATAATAATAGGTCTGTCCGTTGATCACATTATTAGAATCCACATAAACATTGCGAATACCGACATTATCACCAAGATAATAAGAAACTCCGCGACCTGTGTAAGGCGTATTACTGATCCCGGAATAATCATTATCAAGATCAAATCTCGCCGATGCTCCCTTAAAAGTTTTTAAAGGTTCAAATAAGAATTTATTTCCATAAATATCAGTAATGTTTTGCTGATCGAGAAAATCATACCCAACACTCCGGTAGACAACATAACCCTCAAAATCATTTTCTTTGGTGATGGGATCAATGGAATGCTCGGCGATATTGTCCCAGTATAATAATACTTTGCGGTCATCCGGAACAGCGGTTAGATTGGGCTTGGCAGGTGGTTTGGCAAACTGATAGCCAGAATTATAAATACGCTGCACGGTCTTTGCATTTAGTTCCAGATCGTTTCTATCCTCACCAATGATCAGCGCTATTGAAAACCGTTTAATAGCCTCGCTAATTTGCTCATAGGGCACATTATTGATCGCTTTGAGGGGAAAGATACCGGATGAATACAGAAAAACATAATCACCCTGAACATCGGTTGAATCCCAGATATCCGGTTGCAGATATTCGGTCCACATTAATTCGTCATTGTTGATACGCAAACCTTCGAATAGTGGCTGGCGGAAACTGGTCAGACCGAGCATATCGGATTCATCAATATCGGTGAATTCAAAGTTAGGCTCTCCGGGTCTACGGATATCAAAAGGATCGCCGGCTGTCGGCACACCATCTTTTTCGCCCTCGTCACCGGTGTTAGGCACACCGTCGATTCCTACATCATCAGTTTCAGGATTCCAGTCGTTATCATTATCCAGGCCGTCGGTCCAGCTCTCATCAACCATCCCGTCGTTATCGTTATCAATACCATCATTGGCCAGACCGGGGCTTTCCAGAAATTTATACCCCAGATATCCCGGTACAATATTTGGATTATTAATACTAAAATCATCCGCATCCCAGGCAAAAACCATTTCTAACTTTTTATCAAAACTGGCCCAGTCATCGCGCCAGTCATCGGGACCACCAATATGCGGATCGCCCCACATACCAAATATAACTTTTGATAAGTCTTTATCTGATTTATTGCGAATTTTATAGATAAGAAAAATAGCATCCTCAGCCTCAACATTAGACCATTGATAGATCCGTACTTCGACTTCAAGACCCAATCCTTTTCTAAGCGTATCGCCTTCATAGGGATAGTATTCAAATTCAACATTATCCCGGTCATCAATAACAAAAAAAGCTTCCTTGTCGGCGTTGGTTGCCCCCTGTCCGAGAGCACCGGGCCAGACATAAGCACGCAAATCATCATTGTACCAACCTTCCGGCCAACTATCCGGTCTGCCATCACCATCACGGTCTCTATCGTCACTGGTGGGTATATGATCCTGATTGATATTCGCGTATTCAACATCACCATCATCACTGATTACGAGGGGTTGCCATCCCCAGCGGTAATTACCATCGGGTGATATCTCACCGCCGTTTGAAATCAAGCCATCTGATAAAATATGGGCGACATAGATCGTGTCTCTTCCCCGGATAATCTGAATAATATCCGGGTGAGGATCGGTCGGTAAAACTTCTACTTCGGCGGCAACGAAGGGTCCAAATTCATAACCGTAACCAAGACCCTCCCAGACAATATCGGTAATCCTTTCGGCTGGACGGGAAATGGATCCATAGTTCCATATGAGCGATGTAATCTTATTACCGTTCATGATCGCGTCCTGGCGGACTGATCCGTCCTGGCTCGGTTTTAAAAATCTCTGTTCCGCCCACTGCAGGTATTGCCGGGACAACGATGCCGGCCAATGTTTTTGGTGTCCGAGCATAAATAAACTGTCCAGGTTTTCCTGAGCCGAAACGGAGCCGGAGAATAGAAGGGTTAACAATAAAAATAAACGGAATATTTTGATACTCATTTTTTTCTCCTGAATGAGACTTTTATCGGGTGAACGATACAGACTAAAATTCAAGGCTTAAACCCAAAAGCACTGTCCGGGGTGAGGTATAGTATTGTGGCCGGATATTATATTCATCATAGGTGTGAACACCCGGTTCGCCATAATGCTTCTTAAAAGTTTCAGGCTCGTCTGTTACCCGATTATAAAAGGTATAAGAAGCGCGTCCCGTATCATTAAAAACATATCGCTCATTGAGTGTATCGAAAAGATTATAGACTTTTAGGAATAAATTATAAGTCACACTTTTAGTAGGTATACGATAGGATGACAACAGATCAACAGTCCGCTGCAAAGGTTTTTCACCAGAGTTGGGTTCCGAATCATATAGGGAAAATGCCAGTTGTGGAGAGTAGGGATACCCGGTTGACAAACGTCCAATCAAACCTATATTTAAGGCGTCCCATAAATCAAGGGTGATGGAGGCGTATAAATTATGGGTCTGATCCCAATCCAGCGGAACAATATTTTTAATTGCTTCATATCCGGATAGTGAATTATAATAAAAAGCGCTGGAACTATTATCATTGCCTTCGGCAACCTGAAAGGTATAATCAATCTTGGCGGCGACAGGATCGCCGGGAGCCATTCGTTTGGTTAAACTAACCATAAATCCTTTTACATTACCATAATCCTGATTGAGGCGCATTCTATAGGTACGTGTATCACCGGCTTCTGAGCGGTACTGAATGGTTTGCCAGGCCAGCAGATCGCGGATATCTTTGTAAAATCCGGTTACATCCACAGCCATGCGATCTCCAAACTGCTGTTGGAGACCCAGCTCATAGGTAACTGTTTTTTCCGGACTCAGGTTTGCATTCCCAAAAAGGGTGGTTCCGGAAACCGGTAAGATAAAATCAGGATTGGAATAAAGGGTGGAAAAAGATGGCATTTGATAAAAATGACCATAGGAAAAGTGGATAACACCTCTGGCTGTTATGGGAAAGGAAATACCCAGGCGGGGAGCGAGCATATATTTGGGATCGGCTTTTTTGGTTTCACCATCCGGTTGCAGAACATCGACGGCATAACGAGCGTCGGAATAGAAATAATCGAAGCGGAGACCGGCATTGATGATAACATCCGAGTATTCTAACTTGTCCTGCACATATACCGAAACTTCCTGCGGATAAGTGTTGTAGGCCTGATTCGCATAGGAGTCAGTCGTCGGAACTGTTGGCGTCTGGTATACATTCCGATCATACAGAACGGTAAAACTGTTATAATCCAGAATATGCAACCTTGCTTCAAAACCGGCTTTTAGCAGGTTACGTGAATCCACCTGGCTGGTAAAATCCGCTTTACCGATTAGCGTACGGGATTTTTCGTAGGTGTGGCCCATTTGGGTACCGCCAAATAAAAAGGTTGCCCCCGCCGGACTGCCCTTTATCATGTTGCTGGGAACATAGCGTGGATCAGTTGGATCTTCATATAGGTAGGATTGACGGTACCGGTAATTAAAGGCACCGCGTAGTTCATAAAAAGTTGATGGTGATAAAGTATGTGTAAATTGTAAGTTACTGGACACAGCAGTTGTATAATTATTCCGGATACCATCGGGAACATATTTATAATCATGGGAATAACTTTTAGACCACGTATCATTAAGAACTGATTGAATTCTCAACACCATCGACGAACTCAGTTGAAATTTTATTTTACCCATGGCATTGATAACTTCCGCCGGATTCATGGGCACATAGGCGTTATCCCCGTTCAACTCGATATACCATTCGTCCTTGGGAATGCGTAAGGTTATTAATTTGTCATCATCATCTTTATACTCGATGATATCATATTTTGTCTCAAAATTGGATGAATCACTTGGCAAATGTTCGCGAATGCCATAGTAATAACCGTCAGATTTATTATATCGTAATGAGAGAAAAAAGGTTGTCCCATTGCTGATAAAACTAAGCGGTCCGGAGAGAGTACCCTCAGCCACCCTTGTGGAAAGGGGATTGAAGTCATCAATATTTGGAAAAATATCGTCGCGACTGCTTGCTTGGTCACCGGAGTAAAAACTTAAAAAAGTATTAAATTTTTGGGTTCCGTCCTTGGTGGTAAAATTAACCACACCGCTCATGGCATTACCATATTCAGCATTAAAAGCACCGCTGACAACGGTCATCTCCTGTATAGAATTGGTAGCCACTCGGGTGGCAAGGCCGTTGGTAACATAGGGATTTGCGGCAGAAATACCGTCAATGAGATAAGCGATCTCATTGCTGCGGCCGCCCCGGATATGCAGGGCGCCATCGGCGCCCTTGGTTACCCCGGCCTGGGTGAGCATCACCCCGGCATAGGTTTCAACAGGCATGGCCATGATTTCTTCAGCGTTGGTAACCGTCTTGGAGGATGTAAGGTCTTTTTGGATCAGGGGGCGATCGGCAATAACGACAATATCTTCGCCAAGTTCCATGGTCTCTTCTTCAATCGTAAATTCCAGCGTGGTTGTCTGGTCAGATTGGACGGCCACGCCTTGCATCGTGATAGTTCTAAAGCCAATATAGGAGCATTCAACATCATATTTACCGGGAGGAATATTTAAGATGATGAATTCACCATTTAAATCAGTGGATGCACCCAGGGAAGTTTCTTTGATGAAGACATTAACACCTGGTAAGGACTCACCTGAATTTTTATCGGTGACAACACCATAGATTTTTCCTGTATTACCAGCCAGAGCAAATTGTATGGAAATTAATGAGAGTAATAAAACTACGATGAATCTTTTCATTACGACTTACCTCCTGTCGGAAGTTGTACAAATTAATGATGAAAAAATGTTCCTGTTTGGGAATATATTAAAAGACATAGTATACTTTTGTGACATTTGTCATTAACTCCGCTCATAATTCAATATTATTAATAATTAGAGTTCATGTTAGGAATTTGTTCAGGAATTGAAAGGAATATAATAAATTCAACATAAGAATTAAACTTTATATACTTAAATTATCCAATCCGCCTCTTATTAATTCTCGTAAAAATGTAAAGAATTTTATGGCACACGGATGACACAGATAACGCAGATTCCCGCGGATTATTCTTAATAAATATTATTTATCCCTAATCATATATATTAAAATTGTCGATCTATCTACAGGGAAATCTTGAAAACTAATCAGTATTTAAATCTTTGTGAACTTTGTGCCTTCTCTACGTACTTTGTGGTTATTTTTCTCTTTTGTCTTAAAAGTCGCTGCGGCTGCGCCGCCCGCCTATATTTGGCGAGGGCAGGAGAGAAATATTTCTTGGATTTGCGACGTTTTTTGAAAAAAACTTGATATTTGTCACAACTTTGAAATATAAAGGCTATTAATTCAATTAAATCTTAAATTATGCTTGATTTTGTTGGATCTAAATTATATTTTAGCTAAAAATCCCACTAAACTTGTCTCATCTAATGTAAGGAGGAATCTTATGATTCGCAAAGTTTCGTTACTGTTGTATGTTTTTCTGTTTGCCATGGTTTGTTCATCTTCTGCACAAACCCAGGTAAATCTGGCTGTTGGGTATAACTGGGATACCTCAGACACCCTTTGGGCTGGCTTTGGCAGTATCCGTGCTACGGCTTATGACGATGATCTTTTTGGCGATGGTGTCTCTGGTATTGCAGCCACGGATTATGCTAATGGTGGCGTCGTGCATGTTTTCAGAACAGTTGGTGACAATGCCATAGAGGCCGTATGGACTTCTCCACCACCGGATAGTCTTGGCGGTGGATCAACACCACGTCATGTAGTCTTCGCTGATCTCGACAATGACGGCAAAAAAGAAGTGATTTTCCACAGACGCTATGCTGGTTTGATGATTTATGAATGGGATGGTGTTACCGGTAGTTATAATTTTGGTACTGAACCTGCGCAACAGATAACTATCCCGACCATTACGCATGGTAGTAGTGGAACCGAATACTGTGAGTACCTTGAAGTTGGTGATTATGATAATGATGGCCAACAGGAGTTAATTATTGCTTATAACTCATCTCCTAGTAGTACTGAGGATAACTATTATGTCATAAGCGCGATTGGAAACTGGGAGACCGGTAATCCGGGTTTCTCTACTTTTACAGTGGAATGGACTATGGCTCGTGGGGCGGAGGGTGATTATGGTCTTGGTGGTAGCCCGATCGCTATGATTGGCGCTGACCTGGATGGTGATGGGGATAAAGATATTATCATTCACAACTGGAATTATCAGAACGTGTTACCTTTGACGACACAAGGACCAGATTCTTTCCAGATCGCCGATACGACCAATGGTAAGGCCCATTATTATCCGACCTATCCCAGCGACAAAGTTGCCCTGATGGGTGGTATGGCTGCCGATGTGGATAAAGACGGCCGCGAGGAGGTCTATTTGCCCGTATACAGCAGCAGTGGTGGCTGGGGCGGTAAAGTCAACATGGTTCACTTTGCACAGGACTCAAGCACTCTGGAAATAGATTCCAGTAACATCTTTTTGATGGATCTCACACCGGTTGCTCGCGCTGTTTCGACTTTCGGCCATGGTCAGGGTGATATTGACCAGGATGGTAAGATAAACCTTTATTTTGGACAATCCTATCCTACCAACGTGGTCTCTGCTGAATTTCAGGGTGGTGATAAAACCGATCCGGCTAACTGGATAGTGGAGGTTCTTTATCCGGGCGATTCCACTATTTTTAGTTCCGTTGATATCGTTCGTGACTCAACCGATGTTGCTGAGGGCCTTGCCGGCGATTCTACCTGGAATGTGAATACAGCTTTTGTTTCAAACATGTCTGCTAAATTTACCGACTTTGATAAAGATGGTTTTGAGGATATAATTCTTCCTTTCCAGGCCATTTCAGATAGTATCCCGTTAACAACGGAAACCTGGACCGATTCCATTTTTATTTCCGCCATTGATTCAACATTAGATTCTCTCGTCATTGATTCCACAGAGGTTCCCTGGGATTCTACTTATTATTACTCATACGATACGACCTATACGCGTTACTGGGAGGAAACGGAAGAGAAGGTTCTTAATACAAAAAGATGGTCCCTGCGGATTATCGAAGGTACTGTCCTGAACAGCATAGAAGTTAAAGATATGAATATCATTACGCCACAGGATTATGTGCTGAACCAGAATTATCCAAATCCGTTCAACCCGGAAACGACCATCGAGTTTTTCCTGCCGGTCAGAAAGAAAATATCTCTGACTGTGTATAACGCTCTGGGACAAAAAATTAAATCCCTTTATAACGATAAAGTGTTAACGGCAGGTAAGCATGAGATAGTCTGGGATGGTAGAAACGAAGCCGGCAATCGTGTAGCCACCGGTATGTATATTTATTCTTTGAAGTTTGGTAACTATGCGAAGAGTATGAAAATGATGCTGGTGAAATAAAATTAATTACCGGGATTTTATATTAAAGGGGTGTCCGTTTGGATACCCCTTTTTTATTTGTTTACCCTCCATTGTTTTTCTCCCACATCATTGAAAAAAAATTATCCACGAATTACACGAACTCAATAAATTTGGGCCACTAAGTCACAAAGAAATAATAAGTTAATTGTCTTTGGACTTTTGCACGGAGTCCTTCGAGATATCTTAAAGAGGTGATTTTTAAACTTTGTGTCTTTGTGCCTTGGTGGCAAAGAAATATACAAGTAAACAAAGCCCTATATTTCAATCTATTGATTGATTATTTATCAATTTCATTTATAATATTTTAAAAAATACGTGAAATTCGTTTTTTAATTCGTGAAATTCGTGGAAAAATATCGATTGTTTATGATTACAAAGAATAATCATTTCAGAATAAAAAAATGAGCAAACTTAATCTCTTTGAAAACGCCTTAAAAAAGTCGGGACTGAATCTGAAAAAAGGTGAGCCTCTGGCGAAATATTCCACTTTGCAGGTCGGGGGAAAATCTGATTTTCTGGTGATGACCGAAAACAGTGATCAACTAAAGGAAATGGTTCTTCTGGCCAGAAATTATGAACATCCCTTTATGATCATCGGCAAAGGAAGCAATATCATTTTTTCTGACGAAGGATACAAAGGCCTTCTTATCATAAACACATCAAAAAAATGGGAAATAGTTGGAGAAATAAGTTCTGAAAAGTCCACGGCAAAAACGAGTCCGCGATTCATATCAGGTGATTCTGGTTTTGAATACGAAGACAAAAGGCCAGATTCTATCAGGGCCAGGGAAGTTCTTATCAGGACAGATTCGGGTGTTGGTATCAACTATTTGATCCATGAACTTTATAAGAAAGGTATTACCGGTTTACAATGGTATACAGGTATTCCGGCGACAGTCGGGGGTGCGATTTATATGAATATGCATGGGGGGGAATATTTCTTTGGTGACCTTGTGCAGAGTGCCACATTAGTTGACGGCGAATCAATTAAAAAAGTAGCAAATGATTATTTTCAATTTAATTATGACTGGAGTATTCTTCATCAAACCAGGGAAATCATTATTGAAGCAGAACTCCGTTTAATAAAAGGCAATGTTGAGGAAACAGTAAAATTAACCAATGAATGGGCCCGGCATAAATCCCAACAGCCAAGGCGATCTGCCGGTTGTATTTTTAGAAATTTATCAGAGGAGGAACAGGAAAGACATAATTTACCGACCTCTTCGGTTGGATATCTAATTGATAAAGTATTGGGATTGAAGGGCAAGCGGATTGGTGATGCCGTTATATCGGAGAAGCATGCCGCATTTATAGAGAATTGCGGTCATGCTACTGCCCGGGAAGTTTATGATCTGATTCAGTTAATAAAACAAAAAGCAAGAACACAGTTTGGTCTTGAATTAAAAGAGGAAGTTCAATTTATCGGAAGATTTTAGAAATTGAGGAATCTAAATGGGAAAATTTATTATTGAGGGTAATCGGTCCTTAGCGGGGGAGATACAGGTTTCCGGAAATAAAAACGCTGCCCTGCCCATCATCGCTGCTACCATCCTGACCGATGATTTGTGTGTGCTGGAAAATGTACCTGAGATCAGAGATGTTACGGCCATGTTTACGCTTCTGACAAACCTGGGTAAAAAGGTTGAGCGGATTAAAAAAAATATATATGGAGTCAGCGGTACTCTTAAATCAAGCAAACTGGAAGAAGAAACAGCCGGTAACCTGAGAGCATCAATTTTATTTCTGGGAGCTCTATTGGCCCGAACCGGTGAGGTAGAAATGACACCACCGGGCGGATGTGTCCTGGGGCGAAGAAACGTTGACAGTCATTTCTTTGTTCTTTCAGCTTTAGGAACCGATCTTAAAATTGAAGATAAAAAATACCGGGCCTTTCTGACACATCCCAAACCAGCTGATATTTTTCTTAAAGAGGCCTCTGTGACAGCAACTGAAAACGCCATGTTACTCGCTTCTGGCATTGCAGGAGAAACAGTGATCAGAAACGCAGCGTCCGAGCCACATATTACTGATCTGGCAGAAGTGCTCAAAAAGATGGGTGCTTTAATCCAGGGATCGGGTACGAGCCAGATTAATATAAAAGGACTTAAGAAATTAAATGGATTTGAACATCGGATTATGCCTGATCATATCGAAGCGGGCACATTTGCTATTGCCGCTGCCTGCACAAAAGGGAATATTATCATCCACGATGCATATCAGGAGCATTTAAACATCATCGAATATTATTTGCGACAGTTAAATGTGGATCTATTATTCATTAATGCTAAAACTTTACAGGTCAAACCATCCCGATTGATTTCAAAAGTCGATAAAATCCAGGTAGGTTCCTGGCCGGGATTTGCAACAGATTTAATGAGCCCGATGATTGTATTGGCCACACAAGCAGAGGGTGTTACCCTCTGTCATGACTGGATGTATGAATCCCGTATGTTTTTTGTCGATAAGTTAATTGCCATGGGTGCTCAAATTACCCAGTGTGATCCTCACCGGGTTCTCGTGGCCGGTCCATCGCAGTTACGAGGGCAGGAGTTAAGCAGTCCAGATATTCGTGCCGGAATTGCCCTGGTGATTGCCGCCATGACCGCTACAGGTACGAGTAAAATCGACAAGGCGGAATTGATTGACCGGGGATATGAGGATATTACCAATCGATTAAATAATATCGGGGCAAATATAACCAGGATAAACTAACTTTTAATTAACAAATTTTTCATATTGAATTTCTAGTTCATTTCCATCAAAAACTGCATAAGAAAAATGATGGAGCCAGTCACCGAGATTAATATATTTTTTCCCACCTTCTTCTTGTTCAAACGGTGCATGCCGATGGCCCATAAGGACGTAGTCATAGCCCTCTGCAAAACGCCGGCGGGCAAAATCGATATAATCTTTCTGGTCATTTAAATCTACGCGATCCGTATATTGACGGCTTGAGCCGGAAACAAAACGGGCAAAGGGAATCCCTAAGTCAGGATGCAGCAAACGAAATAATCTGATACTTACCCGGTTACGCAACACTTTTTTTAGAAAGCGATAACCATGGTCTTTTTTTGCCACCCCGTCACCATGGTAAAGATAAAAATTTTTTCCCTCAAGGGTGCCTGTCCATTCATTTTCAACAGTATGAATTCCCAATTCGCGATCAAAAAAAGATCCAAGCCAAAAATCATGATTTCCGGCAAGATAGGTTATATTTATATTTTTTTCCCGCATTCGTGCCAGCTGCTGAATAACAGCAAAGTGTTTTTTAGGAATGACATACTTATATTCAAACCAGAAATCGAAAAGATCGCCTATAAAAAAAACGCTGGTTGCATCTTTTTCTAATTTTTGTAGAAATTGAATAAATTGTTTAACCCGATCTTTTTCAATATCGGCCGGCTGCTCACCAAGATGTACATCGGATATGAAGTAGGTTTTGCTCATATAATGTTAATTATTATCCCTATATTTGGCGTGGTGGTTGATTTTCAATCTTCATACAACCTCTTAATCGCGTCGTCACATTTATTTAGCTATGATAATTCAGAATTCAATAAAGCTATAAATTATCACCCCAAAATGCAAACAGGATAAAGCGTCAAAAGTTTTAAGTTGGAATTATCATTGGTGCTGTTTCGTTATTATTTAAAGATGTAATTAGTAGAAGAAGGCAATTAAACATGTATAAATATTCCTACTATACAAAATTTTTTAAACAGGCCCAAAAAACCAGAGATTCGTTTGAACAATTAATGAATCTTTTCCGAAATCTCTTACTTCAGACCAATGGTGACGTAGACGAGGCGCTTAACTGGATGACTACCTTAAATAATCGCTATGGCTTTACGGATGGGTTAGGGAAATTTATAGAAAAGTTAAAGGAGGAGGGATTAATATCTGAACAAAACGATGTCTTTATCCTTACCGGTAAGGGGAACCAAACCATCAGGAAAACAGCTTTTCATGAGATTTTCTCAAATCTTAAAAAGAAGGGCCTCGGACAGCATAATATTCCCCGTACAGGTAAGGGTCTAGAAAAACTTCCCGAAACAAGGCCATACATCTTTGGGGACCCGATCGAAAATATTGAAACGACGCAAAGTTTGAACAATGCGATTAGAAGAGATGGAATTGATAATTTTAATCTAAGGGAAGATGACCTGGAGGTTTTTGAAACAGAGCATCAGACCACCTGTGCTACGGTATTGCTAATCGATATCAGCCATAGTATGGTTCTTTATGGAGAAGATCGTATTACACCGGCAAAGAATGTGGCGCTGGCTCTCTCTGAATTTATTATGCAGCAATACTCGAAAGATAGTTTTCATGTGGTCTCTTTTGGTGATGATGCTGATGAAATAAAAGTTACCGATTTACCTTATTTATCAGTCGGGCCTTATCATACCAACACCAAAGCGGCCCTGCAAAGGGCCAGACAGATTCTTAATAAAAAGAAACATGAAAACAAACAAATATTTATGATTACCGATGGAAAACCATCCTGTATCTGGGAGGGTCTGAATCTATATAAGAATCCCTTCGGGCTGGATCGTAAAATTGTCAATCAAACATTAAAAGAGGCAGTTCTGTGCCGCCGTGAGAAAATAGATATCACGACATTTATGGTCTCTGCTGATCCCTATTTGCAGGGATTTGTAAAGGACCTAACCAAGGCCAATAAAGGTAAGGCCTATTTTACTAGTCTAAAAAACCTTGGAGAATATATATTTGTTGACTTTGTTAAAAATCGTAGAAAAAGAATTTAACCTGTTGAGGTTCATTTGTGGATATACGTAAAATAAAGAACATTGGGGATTTAAAGAAAAGCACCTACAAAAACCGTAATGTCAGAAGTGAGTTGCGGGAAAATCTTATCCGGAAGATTGAATTAAGGGAAGATATATTTCCGGGAATCATTGGATATGATGATACGATAATACCTGATCTTCAGAATGCCATTTTGTCCAAGCATGATTTTATCTTACTTGGTTTAAGAGGACAGGCCAAATCACGGATTCTCAGGAGTCTTGTAAATCTTATGGATGATTATATTCCCATTATTGAAGGAAGCGAGATCAACGATCATCCCTTTGAGCCCATATCCAAATATGGGCGGGAACTTATTCAAAAATATGGGGATGATACCCCAATCCAGTGGATTTCCAGGGATCAGCGTTATAATGAAAAACTGGCCACACCGGATGTATCAATTGCGGATTTGATTGGTGATATAGATCCTATAAAAGCAGCGACAAAACGTCTGAATTATGCCCATGAAGGAGCAATTCATTTTGGAATCATCCCCCGGACAAACAGGGGAATTTTTGTAATTAATGAATTGCCGGATTTACAACCGCGAATTCAGGTAGGCTTGTTAAATATTCTGGAAGAAAAAGATCTGCAAATCAGGGGATTCCCCATGCGGATGCCCCTGGATATCGTTATCGCTTTTTCTGCAAATCCCGAAGATTATACAAACAGGGGTAATATTATTACGCCACTAAAAGATCGAATCGATTCACAGATCATTACCCATTATCCCCTTCAGGTCGAAACCGGTATCGAAATTACGAATCAGGAGGCCTGGCAGGAACGTGACAAAGTTGATTCAAATACGATCCCCTATTATTTCAGAGAGATAATTGAGTACATTGCTGTAGAGGCCCGGGAGAATGAGCTGATTGACCAAAAGTCAGGTGTTTCGGCCCGATTACCGATTTCCTGCATGGAACTTTTGCTCAGCAACGCGGAAAGACGGGCAAATTTAAACAGTGAAGCCAGAACCACAATTCGCATTTCTGATTTAAATGCTGTCGTACCTGCGATAACCGGAAAAATAGAATTGGTATATGAGGGGGAACAGGAAGGAATCATCAATGTCGCTAAAATTCTTATTGGAAAGGCCATTAAGCGCGTATTTGAAAAATACTTTCAGATTCCGGATGGAAGCAGAAAAGAAAAAATGCCCATAAAAGATGCCAACCTGGAAAAGATCTTAAGCTGGTTTGCCGGAGATAACTTGATTAGTGTGGATATTGCGAGCAATGATAAAAAATATATCCAGTCCATCGCCGCAGTAGATGGTTTAGAACCCTTTGTAAAAAAGCATTTTTCCTCAGCAAATAATGATACTGAAATAAATCATGCTGTAGCTAAAGAATTTGTTCTTGAGGCATTATATCAAAGTTCCTATCTGAGTAAATTTGAGTCAAATGATCAGGTTACCTATAAAGACCTGGTGAGTACAATCTTCAATTCCTTACCTGAGGATGATGATGAAAGGGATCTCAACTATTTTGCATAAACGCTCAATAAGTGGAAAGGTAAAAGGGAAAAAGCTGAAGGTCAAAATATGGTCATTCCGCCCGCCTGGCGGGTCGGAATCTAATACTAAGCAATCAAGATCCTGAAACAAGTTCAGGGTGACCAATGTACATATATTAAATCACTTTTGCCTCTTGGCCTTTGGCCTTCAAAACTAGATTATCAAAAAACAGGTAAACATATGAATAAAGTATTAGTGATTCTCGCTCCCGGATTTGAGGAGATCGAGGCGGTTACGATCATTGATCTTTTAAGAAGAGCAGATGTTAAGGTCACAGTTGCAGGATTAGATCGGAGAAATATAACAGGTTCCCATGGGATAACTGTAGAATGTGATGCGTTCTTTGAAGATATTAAATCCAATGAATATGAAATGCTGGTTCTGCCGGGGGGACAGCCGGGAACAAATAATCTAAAGGCGAATGAATTGGTTCTGGAAACTATACGGCGATTTCAAGAGGAAGGAAAAATGATTGCTGCCATTTGTGCTGCCCCGACAGTATTAGCAAAGGCAGGTGTATTAGAAAACACGAAAGTAACCAGTTATCCCTCGGAGAGATCAGTTTTTAATATTCAAGAGTATATGGAATCAGATGTCGTCAGAGATGGCAATATCATTACGAGCAGAGGGGTGGGTACAGCCATAGATTTTACCCTTGAATTGGTTGGTATCTTGAAAGATGAGGGAGTAAAAAATGATCTGGCTGACAAAATTTTATGGAAATCTGCAGATTAGATTATGGAATAACAAATGTATATTTTTATTCCTAAACAGGTCAAAAAAAAATCCGATCAAAAAAGTATCATTGACCGGATTTTTTAATATTAAGAATTTTTAATTATTAATTCTACATTCTTAATTGCTGTTCAGCGTAATTGCATTTAAGAACATCCCATCGAATTACCACAGTTAAGGCAGCGGTAACAGGTACCATTGCGAACGGTTATATGTCCACAGGCATCACAGGGCGGTGCATCACCATCCAGCCTGGCGAGAAAATTATCCACCTCTGTCTGATCTTTTGATTGAATTCTGTCAATTACGTTTTTTTCTTTGATATCTTTGGCCACATCATAGGAAGTATCATCTACTTCTGTTGGTGGCACCTGGATCAGATCTTTTCGATCGAGATAATCTGCCGCTAACACCCGGAAAATAAAATCCAGGGGCGAAGTAGCGTTACGAACATTAGGATGATCTGTAAATCCGGAGGGATCAAAACGCGTATAGATAAATTTCTCGACAAATTTTTCCAGTGGTACACCATATTGAAGACCCAGACTAACCGCAACAGCAAAACAATTTAACAGGCTCTTATAGGAAGCGCCTGCTTTAAACATATCAATAAAAATCTCACCAATCTGTCCGTTCTCATATTCTCCGGTTCTGAAAAAGATCCGTTGGCCACCAATGGTCGCTGCATAATTATAACCGGTTCGTTTACTTGCTAATCTTAATTTTTCACCACGGTGAACGATGTCCTTCAAGGCTTCCTTTAACAATTCTTCAGTCTTATCTTTAATGGAATCTTCTTTAATGTTGTAACTATTACCGCTCCCGCTGCTCAGGGGTTGTGAGCCTTTGGATCCATCACGGTAAAGGGCGATAGACTTGAGGCCAAGTTCCCAGGACTGGGTGTAAATTTCACGTATGTCGTCAACCGTGCATTCAGTGGGCATATTTACTGTTTTGGAGATAGCTCCGGAAAGGAAAGGTTGTACAGCAGCCATCATTCGTAGATGACCAACCGGCTCTATATATCGTTGACCGGCTCCGCATTTGTTGGCCGTGTCAAAAACCGGATAATGTTCTTCCTTCAAATGTGGTGCGCCTTCGATTGATTCAGTTCCGTTAATATAGAGAAGAGCTTCCTGGATCTGGGCTTTACTCAGACCTTTCTCCGACAATTCTTTGGGATTGATATTTCTGGTAAATTCATTAAGCATTTTCATTTGCTCAATATCATGACCGGCCTCTTCTATTTCCTTCTCATTATAACGCAGTTTGGCAAGTGCTTCAGGATTGATATGTGGTGCGTGGGCAATTGAATCATGACCAAGAACATATGATACGATATCAAGAATTTCATCACTTGAATATCCGAGTGTTTTTAAGGCCCGGGGAAGAGATTGATTAATTATTTTAAAATAACCGCCACCGGCGAGTTTTTTCCATTTTACCAAAGCGAAATCCGGTTCAACACCTGTGGTATCGCAATCCATGAGTAAACCGATGGTTCCGGTTGGAGCTAATACAGTGGCCTGTGCATTCCGGTATCCGTATTCATTACCTAACTCAATTGCCCGGTCCCAGCCTTCCCTGGCAGATTCTAATAAATAGTCCGGGCAGTAGTTTTCATCAATGTCCTCTACAGCTTTGCGGTGCATCTGCATTACATTCAACATAGGCTCCCGGTTCCTGGAAAAACCATTGAAGGTACCTTTAACTTTTGCCATCTGAGCCGAAACAGAATAGGCATGACTGGTCATGATCGCAGTGATTGCTCCGGCTTGCGCTAAAGCCTCCGGACTGTCATAAGGAATGCTCTGAACCATAAGCAGAGTGCCAAGATTGGCATATCCAAGACCAAGAGGACGGAAATCATGGCTATTTTGAGCAATATTCTCAGTTGGATAAGAAGAGAGATCTACCAGAATTTCCTGGGCAATAAAAAGCATTTCGCATGTGTGACGATAACCCTCAACATCAAACTCACCTTCCTCATTCAGGAATTTAATCAGGTTGACAGAGGCAAGGTTGCAAGCAGAATTATCAAGAAACATATATTCAGAACATGGATTCGAAGCATTGATCGGGCCGGTATTTGGACTGGTATGCCAGCGATTTATAGTATCGTGAAACTGTAAACCGGGATCTGCGGTTGTCCAGGCGGCCTTACATATTTCATCCATGATGTGTTCGGCTTTATGGGTCTTGGCGACTTCGCCTGACAGCCGGTATTTGGTATCCCAGGATTCCTTGCTTTCAACGGCACGCATAAAATCATCGACAACCCGAACCGAATTATTGGAATTCTGTCCGGAAACAGTACGATAAGCTTCACCGTTAAAATCAGACGGGTATCCGTTTTCAATCAATGACCTGGCTTTACTTTCTTCCCGCACTTTCCACTGGATAAAATCAATAATCTCCGGATGGTCAACATCCAGAATTACCATTTTTGCAGCTCGTCTGGTGGTTCCGCCTGATTTGGTTGCTGCAGCGCCTTTATCAAGGACCTCCAGAAAGGAAAGCAAACCGGATGAGGTGCCTCCACCACTCAATTTCTCATCTTTACTGCGCAGTATAGAAAAATTTGTACCCGTACCAGAACCAAACTTAAAGAGCTTGGCCTCGGTCTTTACCAGATCAAAGATGGACATCAAATCATCGTCAACGGCATTGATAAAACAGGCAGATCCCTGAGGATGTGAGAATGAATCGGTGGTTTCCTTAATAGTATTTGATTCAGGATCCCAGAAAAAACTGCCTCCATTACCTTCAATCTTGTATTTATGATAAAGACCCACATTGAACCATACCGGTGAATTAAAAGCACCGTGTTGATTTATGAGAATATGGGAGAGTTCCGATTCAAAACTATCGGCATCTTCTTTAGTGTCAAAATAATTCTGCTTCTCCCCAAACCAGCGAATAGTACTGGAGATACGATTGACAACCATCTTGGCCGATGTTTCATGTCCGGTTTCCGGAACACCAGCGCGCCGGCAGTATTTTGAAGCAAGAATGTCAGTTGCTAATTGTGACCAGGACTTTGGAACTTCAAGATTTTTTAATTCGAAAACTACTTCACCATTGGGTTCGGTTATTCTGGAACTACGCCGCTCGTAGAGAGTTTCGTCCAGAGGATCAGAGCCTTTTTTGGTGAAAAGTCTGTTAACCCGCAAACCGTTTTGATTACCTGGTATGTTGTCCTCGTGCGGGCTTTCATTTTGAGTTTCAACCGTAGTTACAGATTCGTTGATCTTTTCGGAAAATAAATCCGTGATTTGTGACTTTGAGGACATATATTACCTCGTATATAGAAGTTAACTAAATCTATTATTTATATTTATTTAAGCAGTTGAATTTTAAATAGGTCGAATCTTCAACACTCAAGAATTTTAAAACTAATCTGAGGGTAGACTTTATTCCGACCAACCTAAAAGAGCTGATCGATGTGGCTCAAATATACGAAAAATATTTGAGCTGAAAAGTTTTTTTTTGGCTTGATTTTTAGAAAAAAAAGTCAATGTTTATAATTACAAGAGCTTATGAGGACAAATTTTTTTTTTGAGCTGAGTAAATGGTATCTTGGAAGAAAAGTTATGATAGAGAATTTGGATGAAAATGAAGGGGTTAAATCACATTTCATCAATTATCGGTCTGGCTAAATTTGTTCTGAAGAATTCTTAATCTGTCAAGGCTTTTGATGGGATTATACTCATGACCATTTCCAAAAGCTGAGAACTGTGCACCTATAAGACACTCACTTTCTAGTGCATCATTATTGATCCATTTCACCTTTCCATACAGGCGCAAATCCTGCTCACCCGGAATTTGAATGTCAATACAAACAGGTTCACCGGTGTTGAATATTTTATCCGAAGCAAAACATACTCCACTCTTAGTAAGATTATAAAGCTGCATTGGTTTGGAAAAACGTTCTAAGAATCCCAGCTTATTTCGTTTTCGAAAAATAACCAAAGCACCCGGAATTTTCATTCTGTCAAAAGCACGTTTATCACTTTTATTTATCACCCTCACCTCATGAAATGATATATATGCACCGATAATCCTCAAGCAATAAACTGCAAAAATAAAATCACAAAAACTGTGATACCTATCACGAATTACAAAAAACTAAACAAAATTTTAGAAAAAATCAAACAGCCGATATTAGGCTGATTGGGGTAGTTCTTGAATCTATTTTCTTAATTGTGTAAATACTTCCTACCCCAGCAATTAAAGAAAAGATCCTTATTTTCATCTATGATAGTGTAGAGACGCGATTACTCGCGTTTCTACAACTTATTCGAAAGATAAATTAAAGACTATAGGAAAAACCGGAGATTCTATGAACACCGTGACACGTCCAGAACCGACAAAGTTTTATCGTTGGATTGTGCTTGTTTTTGTTAGCCTGGCAATGTTCGGCAATTACTATATTTATGACAGCATTAGTCCCCTGGCCGATCTTCTTGCGACTCAGCTTAAATTTAGTGATGCGGATATTGGATTATTAAATGGTATTTATAGTGTACCAAATATTATCATGGTACTCCTCGGCGGCCTGCTCATCGATCGACTCGGTACAAGAAAAGCGACGATTATTTTTGCCGTATTGTGTCTGATCGGTGCCGCGTTTACAGCGTTCAGGGGTGACCTGACCACCATGGCTATTGGAAGGCTGATATTCGGTCTGGGTGCTGAGTCACTGATTGTTGCAGTGACGACTATTCTTGCCCGTTGGTTTAAAGGAAAGGAGCTCTCATTCGCCTTTGGTATAAATCTGACAATTGCCCGGTTTGGTTCTTTTGCCGCTTTGAATTCGCCCACCTGGGCAAAGGCGCTTTATACAAACTGGCAGTTTCCATTATTTATAGCTCTTATCGCCGGAATTATATCTGTTGTTTCTGTAATTATTTATATAGGACTGGACCGCAATGCAGAAAAAAAATACACGCTTGGTCAGATATCCGAGACAGATAAAGTTATATTTACCGATATATTCAAATTCAATCGATCATTCTGGTATATAACTCTTCTATGTGTAACTTTTTATTCGGCCATCTTTCCATTTCAGACATTTGCCGTCAAGTTTTTTATCGAAGTACATGGTGTAACGAGAGAATTCGGCGGATTCCTTTCCAGCCTGCTGACATTGTTTGCCATGGTGTTTACACCATTGTTTGGACTTCTGGCGGATAAAAAGGGTAGAAGGGCACAATTGATGATGTTTGGTTCACTGCTTTTATTACCTGTCTATCTGATACTTGTGTATACAAATATGCCTCTTCTCATTCCGATGGCCATAATGGGGATTTCATTTTCACTGGTACCGGCTGTTATGTGGCCATCGGTTGCCTATATCATTGAAGAGTCGCGTCTGGGTACAGCCTATGGATTGATGACCATGATCCAGAATATTGGATTGGCCGGATTAAATTTTATGATCGGCTGGGTAAATGATATAAGCGGAGGTTACACTGCCGGAATGTGGATCTTCTCCAGTCTGGGATTTTTTGGATTGGTTTTTGCTTTTCTACTGAGAAAAGAAGAAACCGGACCAAGAGGCCATGGATTAGAACTGAGTATGGCTGAAAGAAAAAAAGCATTACTGTAAGAGAAAGTAGATTGGCTATTTGATATCAATGGATATAGTCGATATAATATAAGAATGTGTAAAGACGCGATTAATCGCGTCTTTACATTAAAAATTATCTATAGCTAAAATTACACTTTCTGTCAAACGTGCTGCCTATAAAAGAGGACTGGCATTCTTCACGGCTTCAGAGACATACTCCTCATATTCTTTAAAATTATCTTTAAACAATTCCGCCAGTTTCGCTGCCTGTTCATCGTATGCTTTTTTATCCTGCCAGGTGTTTCGGGGATTCAATATTTCAGAAGGCACCCCTTCACAAAACAAGGGTGTCTCCAGACCAAATACAGGATCTTTATCAAATTCTACGTCATTAAGTTTGCCATTGAGGGCAGCGGTTAACAGGGCGCGGGTGTATTTGATCGACATCCTTTCACCAACACCATAAGGCCCACCGGTCCATCCGGTATTTACCAGCCAGGTATTGACCTGATGCGTTTCTATTTTCTCTCCCAGAATCTTTGCATAGACTGACGGGTGGAGCGGCATGAATGGAGCGCCAAAGCAGGTACTAAAAGTTGCCTGTGGCTCTGTTATTCCGCGTTCGGTCCCGGCCACCTTCGCGGTATATCCGGAGAGGAAATGATACATAGCCTGTTCGGGTGTAAGTTTGGAAATAGGAGGTAATACGCCAAAAGCATCGGCTGTTAAAAATATAATATTTTTCGGATGATTTCCTGTACCCTCAGGGACAATATTTTTTATGTGTGTAATCGGATAAGCCGCACGTGTGTTTTCGGTAAAGGTGTCATTATCAAGATCTGGTCTGCGCCAGTGGGTATCGAAAACGACATTCTCAAGGATAGTTCCAAATTTTCGGGTGGTTTCATATATGTCCGGTTCGGCTTCCTGTGAAAGTCGAATCACTTTCGCATAGCATCCACCCTCAAAATTAAAAATGCCTTTATCACTCCAGCCATGTTCATCGTCACCAATCAACGCCCGGTCTGGATCAGCAGATAAGGTGGTTTTCCCTGTGCCGGACAGACCAAAAAAGAGGGCCACATCACCCTGCTTGCCTATATTGGCTGAACAATGCATGGAAAGGACCCTTTTGTGAGGAAGTACATAATTCAGTATCGAAAAAACAGATTTCTTTATTTCACCGGCATAACTGGTACCGCCAATCAGAACCAGTTTTTTAGCGAAGTTTACCAGAACAAAGGCTTCTGAATGTGTGGCGTCTAACTCGGGTACGGCATGAAATTTAGGCAGGTTGATGATTGTAAATTCCGGTTTAAAACTTTCATATTCCTTTAAATTTTTGATGCGGATAAACATATTGCGGGCAAAAAGATTATGCCAGGCATATTCTGTTATGACGCGGATAGATGTACGGTATTCAGCATCTGCGCCGGCATAACAGTCCTGTACAAAAATATCGTTTCCCTGCAGATAGGCAAGTACCCGGGAATAGATTTTACTAAAATTTTCCTCGCTAAAGGGAACATTCACCTTCCCCCAGGAAATCTCTGCTTCGGAGCTGGGTTCTTTTACAATAAATTTATCATTTGGTGATCTTCCCGTAAAAGCGCCAGTTCTCACAATGACAGGCCCGAGGTGAGATATAACACCCTCTCTGCGGCGAATAACTTGTTCATATAAGGCTGGTGTGGTCAAATTCCAATAGACATTATTTATATTACGAATACCCAGATAATCAAGACCAACAGCGCTTCGAGCATGTCCGGCATCTCGTTCAGCCAAAGGTTCATCTGTCATATTTTCCTCCAAATCTTGTTTTAATACACCGCTTATGCAATTAATTGAAATATTGTTTGTGTTCTCTTACTTCGATGGAAATGATCTAACAGGGTAAGATACCCCGCCTTCACCGGCTATAATAAGGAGTGGAATTAATGAAACGCAAATAGAGATTAAATATTCCATGGATGGATCTGACTTGTCAGGTACCGAAACGTTATGGAATGAAATTTCAATAATTCGTATATTCAGCGTACTTTAATTCTACCCCTTATCTTAAAAAAGTCAGGATAATTAGTCAAATTTAAATGATTTTAAAAAAGGTGTTTAAGACAAAGGAATGTGATTTGGGACTCTTGAATAGATTAAAGCCGGTATTGATTACGCTTGTGACTAGCTTAGTAATACTAAATGGTTGTGCTGCTTTTATTTCTGAAAAATCAAAATATGATTATGATCAGATGGATGGAACTACAGAACGCATCCATAAAAAGGTTGAAGCCTTCCTTGAATCATGTATCACGGAAGGTATTCCGGTTAAATTATCAAAATATACACGGATTGACTCTGTTGTTATCGATGAAGATTGCGAACATATTGATATTTACCTCAACCGCTTTTTTTCATTTATTCCCTTCCGGGAGGAAAATACAAAAGATATTAATACCACCATAGAAGATGAATTGGGCTGGTGGGATAACAACTATTCATTCACCATCCATACGACGAATAGCACTATAGAAGAATTAATTCCCAATTATTACCGGTCAGATCCGGATAATTACAACTACGATCGTCTGGCGAGAAAAAGGTCCGATCAACCACCTGTTGTACAGAATATCAGCAAACCACTGACTATCAGAAAGGGATTGTATGGAAAGCATGTTGCCCTCTGGCATAGCCATGGTTGGTATTATGAGACCAGATATGATCGTTGGGAATGGCAGAGAGCACGGTTGTTTCAAAGTGTTGAAGATCTGGGTCCATTGACCTATACACTTCCTTATATTGTGCCGATGTTGGAAAATGCCGGGGCTAATGTTTTTCTTCCCAGAGAGCGGGATACTCAGATAAATGAAGTCATTGTAGACAATGATTCTTTTGAGGGAAATAATCCTCATTATATTGAAATAAACGACAGAGATAGTGAAAAATGGGATACCGGGCTTTCTCCCGGTTTTGCTATTGGTTTTCCCCCTTATGGGGACTGGATTAACCCCTTTAAACAAGGTTCATATCGATATATTAAATCGGATACCCTGAAAACGGCTGAAATTAACTGGATCCCAGATATTCCGGAGCAAGGTAAATATGCTATTTATGTTGCCTATGCCCATTCAGATTCAAATGTAAATGATGCCTTTTATACGGTTTATCATACCGGTGGTAAAACTAATTTTGCTGTGAATCAACAAATGGGGGGACATACCTGGATCTATCTGGGAGAATTCCTATTTGAGACTGGGGTCAATCCCCATATTGGTAAATTGGTTTTGAGTAACAAAAGTAAAGAACCAGGTAGAATTATATCCGCAGACGCAGTCCGGTTTGGTGGCGGGATGGGTAATATCATAAGGGGAAACCAGGTGAGTGGCCGTCCCCGTTATATGGAAGGCGCCCGCTATTATTTACAATATGCAGGTATGCCGGATACCCTGGTTTACACACTTTCAGGAAATAAGAATGACTATACGGACGATTACCGCAGCCGGGGTGAATGGGTTAACTACCTGATAGGAGCACCATTCGGACCCAATAAAAGCCGGATGGTGGATGGATTGGGAATTCCCATCGATGCCTCGCTGGCTTTTCATACCGATGCCGGTATAGCCCGGAATGATACTGTAATCGGTACTTTATCCATTTATAGCACCTATGATGCCGATTCAGCCCTCGTATTTCCGGATAGTGTGTCCCGGTTTGCTAACCGGGATTTTGCTGATATTATGCAGACTCAAATAATTGAAGATATAAGAGCAAAATATGATCCAGACTGGAAACGGAGGGGGCTGTGGGACAGGGGCTACAGCGAAGTATTCCGTCCCAATATACCGGCAGTTTTACTGGAGCTTCTATCCCATCAGAATTTTCTTGATATGAAGTTTTTTCATGACCCTCGTTTTCGTTTTGAGGTAAGCCGCTCGATATATAAAGCGATTCTCAAATTCGTGGCTACACAAAACCGGGAAGAGTTTATCGTACAGCCTCTTCCCGTGAACCATTTTCGGGCCATATTTGATGAGCAGGGAAGGGTATCTCTGCAATGGCAGCCACAAATTGATCCATTAGAATCATCGGCTATAGCTGACAGATATATTGTGTATATAAGGGAAGGGAAAAATAATTTTGATAATGGTCATCTGGTGGATAAAAATCATATAACCTTTGATAACATATCCCCTGATATTATTTATAGTTTTAAGGTAACCGCTGTTAATGACGGTGGGGAAAGTTTTCCTTCAGAGATCTTATCGGTATGTCTGAAAGATAACCAAAATAAGCCTGTGTTGATCATCAACGGTTTTGACCGGGTCTCCGCACCGGCAACCATCGAGACGGAAAACCTGAAAGGCTTTGCAAACTTTTTTGATGCCGGGGTTCCGGACAAATATGAGCTGGGTTACACGGGAGAACAATTTAACTTTGATCCGGACTCACGCTGGACAGACGATGATGCTCCTGGTTTTGGTTCGAGCTATGCTAATATGGAAACAAATATTATCCCGGGTAACACCTTCGATTTCACCTATATTCATGGTCAGGCGATTAAACAGGCAGGACATCCCTTCGTATCGGTCAGTGATGAAGCGGTTATGAATAATACGATTGATATCAACGTCTATAAATACATAGATCTTATTCTGGGGGAGGAGAAAAAAACCAGAATGCCTAAAGAGGGCAATAAGGTTGAATTTATGACCATCCCGGGATCTCTTCAAAAAAGACTGACAGCATTTTGTCAAAGCGGAGGTAATTTATTTATATCCGGTGCTCATCTGGGTACGGATCTTTTTTATTTGGCACCCAAAGATACATTTGATACAAATTTTGCAAAAAATACGTTGAAATTCTTTTGGCGTACAAATTATGCCTCAAAAGGTGGTATGGTCACATCAACCGATCCACTATTTAGAGCAATGATAGATACGCTTGAATTTAACACGGGCTATAGCCGGGATATATACAGTGTTGAAGCACCAGATGGCCTGGAACCAATTAATAAGAAAGCGAAGGTTATTCTTCGCTATACTGAAAATAACATCAGTGCAGGTATTGCTTATAGTGGAAGTTACCGGGTTGTGGTTTTCGGTTTTCCCTTTGAAACCATTTTAAAGAAAGAATCAAGAGAGCTGGTGATGAAGGCAATCTTTGAGTTTTTTAAGAAAGATTAGTTCTCCAGTAAATTAGATTAGTGTGGCTCAGTACCCCGACTTCTAAGTCATTGATTATATGTTACTTATACTCCCAACCATTATTTTTTTTGAATAATTCAGGCAAGATAATTTTGAAAATATCCTATTACTCAACAGTAAAAATATTTCCCCCCCTAATTGTAATTCTTATTGTTTATCCTGAAAAGCAGTTACTTCTGGCCGCAGAAGAGACAGAACCTTTCTCAACAATTGCTATACGGATTAATGGTACTGTTAATTCAAACCGGAATACATTTCATGAATTTTGGGAACCAGAATTTGGAGCAGAATTATTGCTGGATATGCCCTTTTATCAGGGGGATATACAGGTGGGAATCCATTTATATCCGTATAGTGGTCGATCCTCTAATCAGCCAGATTTTTTAAGTGTATATATCTTTGTCGGATGGGGACTTGACCTTAGACTTTCTCCAGAAATTCGATGGTATAATGGATTACAGATCGGCAGCTATCAGATGCATTTTGATGATAGTGATATTCATGAGTCGCAGGCGTTGGAAAGTGAACTGGGGGTTGGGTTAAATACCCGTTTTGATTTTAGCCTGACGAAATCATGGTCCGTTCAGACCGGGGCCATGTATTTGCATGTCTATACAAAAAAACCTCTGGTATTTATCATGATTACCGCCGGACTTTCATATACCTTTGAGGCACCGGATTGGTTAAGGGAATTCATGAAATGAAAAGATACATGAGGATATTTTATATTATTCTTTTTATTTTTTCTCTTTGTTCGTTCTCTTCGGGTACAACACCCTGTCATTTGAAGTATACTCTCAAAAGAGATCAGTTAATCCATGCCGGCTTAGTCCGGCTCTCTGACATTTTTTTTCTCATTGACGAATTTCAATATTATTCAATTGATGGTTTTACCCTGCAGGCAACTCTTAATGACTTTGATATTCATCAACAACAAAACTGGATTTTAATAGTTAACGGTCAGACCATTCAAACCAAAATATTTGATATAGCCCAGATAAATCTCCTGCCTTTCAGTACCGATCACATTGACTCAATTGAAGTTTTTATCTATCCTCAACAGGCAAATGCTGAATTCTCAGACAAGGGGATGGTGCATATTCATACGAGAAAAATTGAAACAGGATTAACAGTGCAGGGTCAATTCACGGCCGGAAACAAAACCGGGGATCCCGGACCCTATCGCTATACCGAGTATTGGAGTGAAAATATTGACCGTATTGCTGCAGATGAATCCTACTGGTTGGCCTATGCCGATACAAATGCCTATATAGGTATCGGGCATTATGTTCGGATTTATTATCCTACGGATCCCCGAATGGCAGATCGGCTCAGAGATATTTATACTGAAAGCAATCCCTATATAAAATGCAGGTCATTCTCTCTTAGGGCAGGACTGCCTGAAATATTTAGTCGTCCACAGTTAGAAATCTTTCAGACAATCATGGAGGATTTTTACTTCTTCAAACCAGCCGGACGCGAGATACCTGTCAATCATGATTTTACATTTGTGGGTTTATCCGGCCGAGAGGATTTTTCAACAGGAGCAGAATTGAAATATAGGTTGTTTTATCAAAACCATCGTCTTTATAAACGCCCGAACAGCTATCAGTATGATTTTAACTGGGGAACTGAGGAAATGGGCGGAGATATTCAATCAAACTTGCATGATGCAAATAACATGGGTAACCTGGGCCTTGGCCTTCGGCAAATAAGGGCGAATACAAAGTATGTCCTGTCTAAAAGCTTTCTCAATATCGGAAAAATCTATGGTTCATATCAATACAGAGGTTTTGCACTCCATAATCCTGGATTTGATGCTTTGTTCGAGTTTGGTGATGCCGGTAAAGTGCTTAAATTATCTGTATCGGATCAGTGGAAAATATCAGAAGTTTCAGATCTAACCGGAGTAATTTCATATTCTGAAACAACTACTTTGCGGGAAAACACACTCTGGTATTGGTCTGACAAGGGATATGATTTTGTTTCGGATATTGGCGGTATCTATGAAATTGAAGAGACTTTATTGCCGGCATGCCAATGGACCTTTGATTTAACCTGGCAACGAGCAGAAGACCAATGGCCTGCTTTTGAAGGGGGGCTTTCGTTTCGCCGCTTTTTAGTAAAAAATTGGGAAATACAAACTTTAAATTATGATCCGGAGAGTTATACAGTTTCGGGCCCGATCACCATTAAAACAAATGCGTCTGGAAGCAGGGGCCGTTTATTCATAAAATTAGATTATAACCGCGAAGAGTTCGTTAGTCATCATCTGTATTATCATTATTCAACATCACCAGGAAACTCTTCATATGTTCACAATCTGTGGGAAACAATTCCTGAACATCGCTTTATTTACCGTATAAGGTACACACTGGTAGAAAGTTTTTCTATTTGGTCCATGTTTAAATACCAGTCGCCTGCTTTCTGGAATGATTATAGAAATGTGGATGAACAAAGCGAGGGAAAATATTCAGCACATTTATCCGAGGTAATGTCTCTATATCTGGCTGTTAACAAGTGGTTGTGGAAAAAACAAATAAAAGTCGATGTTATTTTCAGAAATATATTTAACCGAAAAAATATTTATTTTCCCATCGGAGCCTCGCTTGATTTGCGTTTTTATGCTCAAGCAGAAATATATTTTAATTTTATGTAAATTTCAGAATATCGACGTTTTTATCGCGAAATTACTAATTCATCTGTGTTCTGTGGTTATAAATATTCTGTAGTTTAATTTGGAGAAATATATGAAAGTTCATGCCCTAGCGGGTAAGCCAGCTTCCCAGGAAAATTTGGCTAATATACCACAATTAGTAGCGGCCTATTATACCAATAAACCGGATGCTGCAGAGAGATCACAAAAAATCACCTTTGGGACATCTGGACATCGGGGTTCTTCAATAAAAAACACCTTTAATGAGGACCATATTCTGGCGATTTGCCAGGCAGTCAGTGAAATCAGGCGATCCAGTGGTATCACAGGACCTTTATTTATAGGGAAGGATACACATGCCCTTTCAGAACCGGCCTTCTTAACGGCAATTGAAGTATTTGCGGCAAATGAAATTACTATAATGATCGACGATAAAATGGGCTATACGCCTACACCAGTCATCTCCTATGCAATATTGACATACAACAGGAAAAATAATGGAACATTAGCTGATGGTGTTGTGATAACACCATCTCATAATCCACCCGAGGATGGCGGATTTAAATATAATCCACCAAATGGTGGACCGGCCGAATCCAATATAACTAAAATGATAGAAAATCGGGCCAATGAGATTATCCGGAACGGCCTAAAAGAAGTACGGCGAATAACGGTAGAAAAAGGATTGTCAAAGTCAGGCACACAACGATACGATTTCATTACACCCTATGTCAAAGATCTTGAAAACGTGGTAGATATGAAGATTATCGCCTCTGAAAAACTTAAAATCGGTGTTGATCCTATGGGGGGTGCTGGCCTGGCATATTGGGAACCTATTTCAGATTTATACCAACTTGATATTGAGGTAGTTAATAAAAGGATCGATCCGACCTTTTCATTTATGACATTAGACCGGGATGGAAAGATCAGAATGGATTGCTCTTCTCCTTACGCCATGACCGGTCTTATAGATCTAAAGGATAGTTTTGATATTGCCTTCGGCAACGATCCCGATTATGACCGTCATGGGATTGTTAGCAGGAGTGGCGGTCTTTTAAATCCGAATCACTATTTAGCTGTAGCCATAGATTTCCTTTTTAAAAATCGCAAACACTGGTCATCAACTGCAGTCATTGGAAAAACCCTGGTATCAAGTGCGATGATAGACAGGGTAGGTTCTGATCTAAATAAAAAAGTTATTGAAGTGCCTGTAGGTTTCAAGTGGTTTGTTGAGGGATTATTAGCCGGTGAATTTGGTTTTGGTGGTGAAGAAAGTGCCGGGGCTTCGTTTTTAAGAATGAATGGTGAGGTTTGGACAACGGATAAAGACGGTATCATCATGGATTTGCTGGCAGCTGAGATCACAGCCCGAACAGGTAAGGATCCTGCCAGACATTATCAGAATTTACAGGAAAAATTTGGTCAGCCGGTTTATGAAAGAATTGATGCACCAGCCAGTGCAGAGGAAAAGAAGATACTCACCAACCTAACCCCGGAACTCATAAAAGCGGATACGCTGGCCGGGGAAATGATTAGAGCAAAACTGACACATGCGCCGGGTAATCAAGCGCCGATAGGCGGATTAAAGGTCACAACTGACAACGGCTGGTTTGCCGCAAGACCTTCGGGTACAGAAGACATTTATAAAATATATGCTGAAAGTTTTTTGGGCAAAGATCATCTCGCTCAAATTCAGGGTGAAGCACAGGAGATTGTAAACACGGCTCTTCAGGAAGCTGTCTGACAAATTACAAAAATATTTGCTCAGATTGTCACCCTGTCCGAAGGACTCCTCATGGAGAATTCATTTCAGGGTCTATACAGATTCTGAAATGAATTCAGAATGACATAGAGACAGAATATTACATTCTTTAGATATCTCTTAAATCAATTATCCGGATTGGATAATATCATCAGAGGAAAATTGAAGATATTGCGAATATAAGGGCATTATTTTGAAGGAGAACTTGATTATAAATATGACTCCAGGGTACTGTTTTCAAATGATCTAGCCAGCTGTTGTTCTGCATCAACTATTTTCATTTTGTGAAACAGGCATCCATTTTTTAGGCAGCCTTCAACGATACCACCTTTGGGTAGGTGAAATATGAACATGGGCGATGAACATAATTGACAGGATTCGGAAGGATCTGTCAGACTGACACCGCATTCAGGACAGAAAAACTCAGCAACGCCACCCTTGGGCATTGAAATTCCCTTAAAAATATTATCATAACTGCCATAGATTGGATCAAGATATAAAAGGCCTTCTTTATCTTTATATTTAACCTTCACTTTTATCGCCGGATGATTATGTATTTTTACGGATTCATCACAGCATAAAATATGGCCTTTAGGACAAGTTGCATGCTTAACGTTCAATTGATTTGAAGAAACCTCAACCTCAATCTGAACTTTTTCCTTACCGGGCATTTTAGACTCCGTGGTTTTCGTGTAAATATATAAAATCTTTGCGCCTGTTGCTACATTATAATAAACATATTACAGTTTAAAATGTTTCAAATAAAAAACATTTAGGAAATAAATGACCGAAAAATGCTTATTTATCTCTATTCCTGAAAAAATGATATTGAAAAAACAGATATATTTTAAGAAATTACATTTTCTATCTTGGATAATTTATGAAATCATATAAAAAAATCGCACCGTTTTTTGTTGTTCTCGGAGCAAGCCTTTGGGGAGTGGACGGTATTTTGCTTCGTCCATCATTGTTTACCTTACCTGTATCTCTTGTAGTTTTTATAGAAAGTGCCATTGTTGCTGTATTACTCACACCCTTGTTTTATAAACGTTTCTCTTCTTATAAGCTTTTAGAAAAGGGTGACTGGCTGGCTTTTATTGGAGTTGCCATATTTGGAGGTGCGCTCGGAACCATGGCTATAACCCAGGCATTATTTTTTGTAAATTTCGTAAATTTATCAATTGTTATACTGATTCAAAAATTACAACCGGCTTTTGCAATAATATTTGCAATGATATTGTTGCGTGAGAAACCACCTAAGATATTCTATTTCTGGGCCGGCCTGGCCATCTTTGGCGCCTACTTTCTAACCTTTGGAGTAAAATTCCATGTTATAGATTCGGGAGATAAAACGGCTGTTGCGGCATTATTTGCCTTAATTGCCGCCATCAGTTTTGCTGCATCGACTGTTCTGAGTAAAAGAGCCTTACGTAATATCGATTACCGGAGTGGAACATATTTACGCTTTCTGATGACAACACTTCTCATGCTGGTCATTGTTTTATTTCAACAAAATATATCTTCTGTAACAGCGGTTTCGGCAAATCAATGGGTAATATTTTTTATTATTGCTTTCACCTCCGGTGGTGCTGCAATTTTTTTATATTATTACGGATTAAAAGAGATATCAGCATCGGTTGCTACAATTTGTGAACTGGCGTTTCCATTGACCGCCGTTGTTCTGGAATATATACTTCGCGGAAATGTTTTAGATTGGTTCCAGTGGTTTGGCGCTATAATACTTATTGTAAGCATTATGCAGGTGTCACGATTAAATAGTGGGGAAACATGAAAAAAAAGAGAAAAAAATAGATTGGACTAATTATTATCCTCAAATTCGTAAATCTTACCACCAATAATGGTAGATACAATTTTTATCTTCAGTATTTCATCTTCCGGTATGGTCATTATATCTTGGTTGAGGATGACCAGATCAGCCAGTTTACCGGGTGAAAGTGAGCCCTTTATGTCTTCCTCAAAAGCTGCGTAAGCGCCATTAATTGTATAGGACCGTAAAGCCTCCTCTCGTGTCATGCACTGATCCGGATAAAATTGGGATCTATCCGGAAGTTTTCGGGTAATGGCAGCATGAAAATTAACAAAAGGATTAATATCCTCAACCGGAGCATCGGTCCCGTTACAAATAATAACTCCTGCCTGAATCAATTTTTTCCAGACATAAGCCCCTTCCTCGCTTCGCTCACTCCCCAACCTTTTCGGGACCCAGGGGCCATCAGATGTGCAGTGAATGGATTGCATGGCAGCAATGACACCCAGTTCTTTAAATCTTGGAATATCGACTGCGGCAAGATGCTGGGCGTGTTCTATACGCCAGCGAAGATCCTTATTTTCGGGTGAGATTTTAATAAGCTTTTCATAAATGTTTAGGGTTTCTTGATTCCCACGGTCACCAATGGCATGTGTACAAAGTTGAAACCCATTCTCGTAAGCAATTTGGGCAGTCTCCTCAATTATAGCAATTGGTGTTGTTAATAACCCATTGCTGGAGGGTAGATCGGTGTAAGGAGCAAGCAACCAGGCACCCCGCGCACCCAAAGCGCCATCCATATATCGTTTAATAGCCCGGACTGTTAGATGAAAATTTCCATAGTTAAGAATCTTATATTCCGAAATGTGTCTTGCCAAATCGGCATTCTCTTCACCCAGCATGACCCAGAGACGTATGGCAAGCTGCTTCTCATCAGCCATCTTTTTGTAGAAATCAACGCGGTTAAAGGTTGCACCGGCATCATGAAAACTGGTGATACCATTAGAGAGACAGGCATCTACGGCTGCCTGGAAGGCCAGGCGGTCGTCGGTCTCAATATCTTTTATACTTCGATTGTTCTGTGATTCAGATAACTTTATAAATATTAATTCTTCTGCGGTTTCTAAAAATACTCCGGTGGGATCACCATTCTGATCACGAATTATACGGCCACCTGGTGGATCAGGAGTATTTCGATCCACCCCGGCTAGTTCCATAGCTCTTTGGTTTGCTATTATTGCATGACCACTGGCATGGGTTAAATAGACCGGATTGTCTGGTGAAACAGAACTCAGATCATTATGTACAGGGTAACCTTCGATAATCGGGTTGATAACCTCATCCCACTTTTCCTGGTGCCACCCTCTTCCTCTGATCCATTCTCCAGCCTGACTTTTTCTTGCTGCTTCATTCACCATCACAAGTAACTCACGCCAGTTTTTGGCTTGGTTTAGTTGAAGTCGTAATTTCGAATATCCTAAACCCATCAGATGAGCGTGAGATTCAATAAAGCCGGGAATAACCGTTTTACCATCAAGATTGATCACCCTGGTATTTGCTTTTATGTGTTCTTTTATATCTGCCGCGGTTCCTATAGCTAAAATCAGTCCATTATTGATAGCGATTGCCTGGTAAACATGGTTACCTTCATCAACACTGTAAATTTTGCCATTGTTCAGTACCAGATCAGCTTCTTTTATATGATTCTGGCACCCGGAATAAATAAAGATACCAAATAGGGTAGCAAAAAAAACAGTCATAAAATATTTCATATGATGATCCTATTAATTATGTACGATGATGTTTTAGTTTTTGACTGGAAAAAGATAAAATTTCTGAAGCGATCTCTTCAATCGGCTTAGCTGTAACATCAACAATCGGCCAACGAGGATGCTCACTAAATATATTTAGAGCATATTCCATCTCCCGGCGAACGTATTCGGGGCGTGCATAACTACCGGTTGCCCCACTTAAATGCTCTTCCCGTACGCGACGTAATTCAGCTAAACGATACGGATTAGCTCGCAAGCCAATAACCTTACCTTCCGGCAGTTCGAAAAGAATTTTTGGTAATGGCAGATCAAGAACAATGGGTACATTGGCAACAAACCATCCCTTAAAGGCCAGATAAATGCTCAAAGGGGTTTTAAAAGTACGGGATATACCAATTAAAATAATTTCAGCACTCGCTATCTCTTCGGGTCTTAATCCATCATCGTGGTGAAATGCATATTCCATGGTCTCAACCCGGCGAAAGTAAGCTTTGTTTAATTGTCTGAACAATCCAGGTTTCATCGATGGGGTTATCGAAAGCTGTTGAGACAACCTTTCAAGCAACGGCCCCATTAAATCGCAGGTGGCAATATTATATAAACGGCCCGAGCGTATCATTGCTTCCCTGGCTTCGTTGGAAACCAGAGTATGTACGATAAATCCCTTTGCTGCCACAGCTTCTCTTACAACCGATTCTACTTCTTCCTCACATCGGATATTTGGACGTTCTATAATTTCCGGGTTAGCCCCCTCAAACTGTGTAAGGGCAGCATTAAGGGCGCGTCTGGCAGTTCCACCTGTTCCGTCGGAAACCACAAATATCTTGATCATGACAAGACTCCTTTAACTTATCCTGTGAAGGACTTAAAAATCACTCGTTGAAGCAAGTGAAGTTTAACCGGGACTAATCTATTCTACCTTTTCGTCGCCAGCGAAATGATGTTATTCCCTTTTCCGTACTGATCCAAAGGTGCTTCCCGTCCGGATCTATATGGTAAGTGTCGTTGCTGATCAACCCGTCATCCTCTGTGAACAAGCGCCAATAGTCCTGTTTACGATTATATTTTAATAAACCAATATCTGTTGCAAACCAGAGTGTATTTTTTGTATGGGCGATATCTCTGATCTCAGCGTTGAGAATAAGTCCGGGAAAACTATGCCATTCATCCGCATTTCTATCCCAATAGGCAATTCCGTTTCTGTTGGCGATCCATATTTCTTCGTTGACTACTTCTAAGGCGGTGAGATTGTAATCAGGAAGAACAGCGCGAGAACCATGAAATATTATCTTATCTGAAAGTGGATTAATCTCATACAGACCAAATCTGGTTGCCGCCCAAATCGATTCGCCGTCATCGGCCAGCTGATTTATTTGAACATTATCTAACGTTGTTTGATGGGATTCATGTATTTCAAAAGAGGGGAGTTCCAGCCAATTCAGTCCATACTCTGTGGCAATATAGACCCTATCCTGAAAGGGTAAGACATCAAACACGCGATCGCCTTCTAATCCGTTTCCGGAATCGAGGGTTTTCCACTTTAATTTTCGCTTCTCCAGAATGGAGATCCCATGGAGTGTGGCGAAAAAGATATATTTTTTATTCCCATTGATGGCATATACATCATCTTTGTACAATTGTGATATGGAAAAAGCCTCAAAATATTCCCATAGATCTTCAGACCGGTCCCAATGGGTAATCCCGCCCGGAGAATCACTATTTCTGACCCCCCCTATCCAGATATGATCATCATCGATATAGAGATCGCGTGGAGATATATCAGGAATCGATTGTGGCATAGCTTTGAGAAAGATATGATCCAAATCAGCCATTAATGGTCCGTAACCATCGGAACCAATCCATAATCGCCGCCAGGAATCGGTAATTCTGTCTGTAAAATGATATTGACGATTATGAATATCATAAATGATACCCCCGAGATGATACATCAGCGATACGCGGGTAAAAAAATCAGGTAGTTCATCATTGGAAGGCCGGTAAAGGGGAGGGAAACCAAATTCATGATTGCCATTCTGGTTAAAACCGGGCATATTCTGGGTTGATGCTGTTCTTGCAGGGGGCATGCGAAAATCCGTAGCAGTACGCCAAAACTTCTCTGCCGGTCTGTAAACATCTATTCCTTTTGGAGTTTGTGCATACAATGAACCATCATTTTGATTGTATACAACTTTCCAGACGGTATTACTACGCAGTCCGCTGCTGGTAGTGAAGGGAGAATCCCATTTTTCAGCATACTTATCAAATCTCAATATCCCACCGGTGCGACTGGCGAAATAAATAAAATTTTCATCAATATCAACAGAAGTAATAAACTGGGCGGGTGCATAAGATACCCAGTCATTTATCGTATATTGGGTAAATCGGTCAGCGGTTAATTGGTGGATAACCTGGGCCGTGAGAAGGTTTATGAGTAAAAATGGAAAGAGTACTACTTTTGATACCACCAATCCCCCTGGTAAGGAATAATATAAAACGTCTGTAATCCAGCCCTTCGGTCAGGACTGATGCTGATAAGGGCACCTGAGACGAAAGGTTTTAATGAAAATTTCAGGTCGAAATCCATTTTGTATAGAACCTGAGATCCTGAACCAAGTTCAGAACAGGCAAGTTCTCAAAAGGAGTCCTTTGGACAGGTTGACATTATATCCTGAATTTCATGAATAAGACAATCTAGTGTTATTTGTCAAAAAAACTGGCCATTACCTCGACCACATAGGCCTTCTGATCAGCACTTAATTCCGGATAAATGGGAATTGCCAAAACTTCTTCAGCTGCTTTTTCTGCAACAGGGAAATCACCCTTTTTGTAATTGAGATAAGAAAAGCATTCCTGATCACTCAGGATTACCGGATAATATATTTCACATCCGATTTTATATTTACGCAGATGAGTAATGAGGTCATCACGCATTGAAGACCGGATGACAAATTGATTAAAAATATGACGATATTCGTCACGAATAGACGGCAGGATCAATTTTTCATCAAGCCCCTTTTCTTTTAGCATCGCAATATAATCCCTGGTATTTGCCTGTCGCCCTTCAGTCCATTGATCAAGATAATCAAGCTTAATTGAAAGAACCGCGGCCTGCAGGGCGTCAATGCGAAAATTTCCCCCAACAATCTGATGATAATATTTGGGCTCTGACCCATGCATACGAAGCTTCACTAGTTTTTCTGCCAGGGCATCATCATTAGTAACAACCATCCCGGCATCTCCGAATCCGCCCAGATTTTTGCTGGGGAAAAAGGAAAAACACCCCATATGTCCAACAGAGCCTGCCCGTCGTCCATCTTTGTACTCAGATCCAATGGCCTGGGCTGCATCTTCAATAACAAAGAGATTGTGCTTTTTTGCAACCGACATAATAGGGTCCATGTCAGCCATCTGACCGAATAAATGGACGGGTATAACCGCTTTGGTTTTGCTTGTAATAGCTGACTCAATTTTGGCGGGATCAATATTAAATGTATCTGGTTCAATGTCTACGAATACAGGTGTGGCATTTAATCTGGATATCACACCGGCCGTGGCAAAGAAGCTAAAGGGTGTTGTGATAATCTCATCACCAGGACCCGTATCAATTGCCATCAAGGCTATTAATAGAGCATCTGTTCCGGAAGAAACCCCAATCCCGTGCTTGCATTGTGAATAAGCAGCAATTTTTTTCTCTAATTCCTTTACCCGTGGACCCAGAATGAAATACTGTGAATCAAATACTTCTTTCATTACAGGTTCAACCTGTTCTCTGATAGTGGCATATTGTGCTTTTAAATCCAAAAGGGGTACAGAATCAACCAATGTATTTTCTTTTTCCCGGATCTGTTTGTCATGAACCATCAAATACTCCTTTCCACAAGCCATGCATTTGGTTTCTTTATTATTATTGAATTGGAGACGTATCCCGCAGTGGCACATCCAACCTACAATTCTGCCCGGATTACCAACAACAAGGGCATAATCAGGTACATCTTTTGTTACGACGGCGCCGGCACCAATAAAAGCAAAGTAGCCGATGTCATTGCCACAGACTATTACGGCATTTGCTCCCACTGACGCACCCTGCTTAACAAGAGTTCTTTTATATTCATCGCGTCTGATGATGTGACTGCGTGGGTTTGCAACATTTGTGAATACCATCGATGGTCCCAGGAACACATCATCTTCACATATCACACCGGTATATACAGATACATTGTTTTGTATTTTAACATTATTTCCCAGTTGAACATCAGGAGAGACGACGACATTTTGACCAATGTTGCATTTTTTTCCGATCTTAGCATTTTGCATAATGTGGGAAAAATGCCAGATTTTTGTTCCTTCTCCGATTTCACAAGGTTGATCAACATAGCTGGATTCATGGACAAAATAGGTGGGTTCAGTCATTGACAATTCCTTGATATGGTCAAATAATTATTTCTTTGATGGAATAGGATCCTTCTTCACCCTTAAGATTGGTAATCATTTCTCCGATCAGCCCAATTGAAAAGGATTGCATGCCGACGATCATCAAGAGCACACCAAGGAATAACAGAGGACGATTACCGATACCCTGACCCATAAACCATAGTATACTTAGGTAAAGTGAAATAATAAAACCTAATGTGAAGAAACCCAATCCAAAAAACCCAAACAAATGCAGGGGTTTTTGACGGTACCGGGTTAAAAAGAGTACAGTAAAAAGATCAAAAAAGCCATCAAAAAAACGGCGTAATCCGTATTTTGTTACGCCATATTTTCGTGGATGATGCTGGACGACAATCTCCCCGACTTTAAATCCTTTCCAGTGGGCCAAAACCGGCAAATAACGGTGAAGACTGCCGTAGACGGGGATTTCCTTGATGACCTGTTGGCGGTAGCCTTTTAACCCACAATTAAAATCATTTATTTTTATTCCTGTCATGCGTGCAGTGATAAAATTAAAAAATTTGGATGGAATGGTTTTTCCGAGAGGATCGGATCTCTTTTTTTTCCAGCCGGAGACGAGATCATAGCCACTGTTAATTTTATCAATGATATTCGGGATTTCGGCAGGATCATCCTGAAGATCAGCATCCATTGTGATTATTATATCACCGCTGGCAAGTTTAAAACCCTCAGAAAGCGCGGCACTTTTTCCGTAATTTCTCCGGAAGCTGAGAATTTTAATTTCGGGAATTTGTGAATGTAATTCTTTTAATTTCTGGAGCGAGTCATCGTTGCTACCATCATCGATAAAACATAATTCATAGGTCTGGTTTTGTTTGGTCAAAACCGCGATGATCTGTGTAGTCAGTTCCTGCAGCGATTCTTCTTCATTATAGAGAGGTACAACAATGGACACATCCATTTTGTCTTCCAATCATTGAGTTAAATACGAAATATATTTTTTTAAAATATCAGATACTGTCAGGAATCCATCACCTTACCCATCTCGGTGATGGTCATAAATTTACACAGTTATGATAAAGGTTATCAAATCTTTAGGGAAGATAATTCATTTGTTCGACATGATCAGCAATCTTAAGAATAAATTTTTCCGGCTCAATTTCTTCATTGAGGGTAATACGGGTATAAAATATGGAAACGGCTTGCTTCTCCTCCAGGCGGATCATACTAATTTTCCTGGGAAAATATAGATCATCTGAGTGGAAAAAATTTCCATACTCGCGGGTAGTTATAAATTCATTTTTCCCTTTTTGGGATATTTTTGTTATCCGGCCGATTGTATTATCGATCCAGAATGTATATTGATCTTCACTATTTTCTGCCTCAACCAGATACAAGCCATCGTCAATACTAAAATCAACAATTTTCATGGATGGCAATCTTTCTTTTGCGGCAAAAATATGGACGAGTTCAGTTAAATTCAAAGGGAACTGGAAAAAATTCTGGTTTTCGAAGTCTTTTATTGAGCCATTGTAAAATTTATTGGTTATCTGATTGTAGAATATAAAGCGCTCCCTGCCAACAAATAATGTTCCGGCCTGAATTCCGAATGGTCCGCTAACGGAAAGTAAGAGTGAATCATTCTTGGTATAGTAGACAGAGGCAAAAAAGTTTCCGCTAAATTCCTCTGAATCAACAGAGATTCGGCAGCTTGCCTGCAATGTAGTAATTTTGTTTTGCTCTGCATCTATAAAATCAAGTAACTCATTAATGGTGACTTTTTTAGTATCGAGAGCTAATTTGGGGGTGGTACAGGAAGAGACTAAAAGAATAAAAAGGGGTAATAGTCTACATTTCATGCCTGATATTTTCAATTTTCTTTTTTAACCTTTCGTTATCCTCATCTATTTCAAGTGCGCGTTTCCATTGATTCCGGGCGTCATCTGTATCACCCAGTTTAAGGTAGACATCCCCTAGATGCTCAATCACAACAGCGCTGTCTTCTTGCTGTTCAACGGACCGCATGATATGAACAAGGGCAAGGTTATATCTTCCTAACATATAATAAATCCAACCAATTGTATCCTGGTAGGCACTATTATCCGGTTCTGCTTCCACAGCTTCCCTGGCCATTTCCAGCGCATATTCCAGCCTTTCGGCTCTTTCGGCTAAGGTATAAGCATAATTGTTAAGAAAGAGCGGATTACCAGGGTAATATTTCAGTGCTTTTTCATAGAGACTATCACATTTGTCATAAATTTTGAGCTCATCATAAAGCATACCTAGGGAACTGATGGCATTATAGTTTTCAGGATCAAATTGAAGGACCTTCTCCATTATAGCAATTGCCTGGTTTTTTCGACCCAGCCGATTGAGTGAGAAACCATAAGATACTAATGTATTGGTGTTACTGGAGTCAATCTCTATGGATTTTTCAAATTGAACGATCGCTTCTTCATCCCGATCTAATCTCTGCAGGGCTATTCCATGAAAGGTTAGGAGAAACTGATCGGTAGGAAGATATTTCAAAGCATGTTGATAATGGCTTTCAACTTTTTCGAGACTATCGGCATCAGAAAGCACAAATCCTTTAAAAATCCAGCCAATCCTGTTTTTGGGGTCGAGATCGATTATCTTCTGAAAATAATCTGCGGCTTCATGATAGTTTTTCATTCCCCACTTGACCCTACCGAGCAAATCATAAGCCTGCCAGGGGATATTTTTTTCCTGTAGCATTGGAAGAAGAATGGCCTCAGATTTCTGAAGATTCCGATCTTCCCTTGAAAGGTAAGCATCGGCGATTGCCAGCCGGTATATCGGTGCATATACCGTATCTGCATAAGGTGAAAAGAATTCAATCAGTTCGGCCCATTTTTCTTCTTTACGGCAAATATGGTAGATCCTCTCGGCCGCTTCAGGTACCTGCGGGGCAATATCAAGGGCCTGTCTGTAGGCATCTAAGGCTGCATTGGGATCATTTTTCAACTCCTGGGCCATACCGACGCTGTACCACATGCTCGCATTACTGGAATCGGCATGTACGTAAAGTTCAAATAGGGTCAATGCCTCATCCACTTTTCCATTTTTAAGATAGATAGTTGCGGCCTTTCGGACCCAATCTTCCTCTTCACCATAGATATTGATCAATTCTTCGTATTGTTGGGCAAGGCCGATATCATTGTTATTCTTTCGGTATAAGAGAAGCAGAAGACTGCGCGCATTCTCATCAAATGGGTTGAGCTTAAGCACTTTTTTCAGATTATGGATGGCTCTTTCATCGTCCTTTAACCGATAATGGCAATCCGCAATCAAGCGTACGGTTTCAGGTTCATCAGGATTCAGACGCAGCGATTTTTGCAGATATCGAAGTGCGCTTTCATAACGTCCTAAATCTATATGATTTTCGGCAATACGATTGTAGATTGTTGAGGAGGTTGAATCATATAATAATGCCTGATAGTATTCTATCAGAGCATTTTCATGCTTGTTTTCCAATTCATAGAACATGCCACTGGAAAAATGATCACGGGCTTTCATTTCATGCCTGCGATCCTCTTCGGCTCGATGATATACCTGCTGTTTTGCACAATTTAAAAAGGAAAACGAAATCAACAGGATTATATATAGATAAATTTTCATGGGCGAATAATTTAATTGCACATAATCGGAATAACAAGTTTATATTTAGAATCGGTCAAATCTGCTTGAATTACCCTCTTTTAATCTTTATTTTCGGACCGAAATGTGTTATCATATATCTGCTGAACAAACCAATTCCGAATCTTAACCGGATTTTAGGCTAGATCTATCATGTTTTATAGCTGAGTTTGCTATAAAAACAGGATTTTCGTCATGCCGCCCCACCCGCCTCAGGCGGGTTGGCATCTGTAAGTTCAATAAAAACAAAAGATCCTGAACTAAATTCAGGATGACTATTTCGATTTTTTCCCTTTTTATAGTGGACTCATAGCTGTAAATTATATCGGTTATTATATAATTAATTATAGTCTTAATCGTATTAAATAGTTCCAATCATTATGAAAAGAAGAAGAAGAACAAACGCAACTTCTACAAAAATAAAACCAGTGGTTTCCAAAAGCAAACCTGAAACAAGCTTTCAGCCTTCAAAGCCGGTATCTAAAACGAAGCTGACAGTACTTTGGTTCCTTTTAGTTATAATTATCGGAAGCGGAGCCGGATATCTTTATTATTTAAGTCAGGATTTACCATCATTGACAAAACTCGAAAACATTGATCCGGCCCTGGCCACAAAAGTATATTCCGAGGATGGCGAGTTAATTGAAAGTTTTCATCTAAAAAATAGAACCATCACACCATTTAATAAATTTCCTGAAGAACTGATCATCAGCCTGCTGGCGACTGAGGACCGCCGTTTCTTTGAACATTGGGGTGTCAATGTTTTAAGTGGATTCCGCTCGTTATATGTCAATCTTACGCATTTTGCCATCGTTGAAGGCAGCAGTACCCTGACGATGCAATTGGCCAGAAATCTGTATTTTGGTCTGGAGCGGACCTGGTCCAGAAAAATTAAGGAAGTACTCACAACCATTCAGATTGAGCGTACATATTCTAAGAATGAAATTCTGGAAATGTATTTAAATATTATGTTTTTTGGGAGTAATTCGTTTGGTGTACAGGCCGCGGCTAGAAGATTTTTTTCGAAAGAAGTAGAAAAACTAACCGTAGAAGAATGTGCGGTACTTATCGGCGTTCTAAAAGCACAAACCCTGTATAATCCCCTTAATAATCCGGATAGAGCGATAAAAAGACGAAATGATGTGTTAAAAAACTTGATGGAAGTCGATTATTTATCTGGAACAGAATATGACAGTATCGCGGCGTTGCCCCTTAAACTCGACCCATCCTCCAATGATGATAATATCTCTCCCTATTTTTCAGAATATGTTCGCCAGAAACTAAACCGGTTACAAGACTCACTCGATGTGAATGTATATGAAGATGGTTTGCGCGTATATACCACCTTAAACACAAAAATACAGGGTTTGATGAATGAGGCTATTGCACAAGAAATGCCTGTGTTGCAAGCGAGAGTCAGACGAAAATCAGAATTGGTAAAATTGCAGAAAACACTTTATGATTCTCTTAAATCGGATTCTCTCTTTAATGAAAAAACCACGGTTCAATTAGCTTTTGTCTGTCTTGATCCCTCAAACGGGCATATTCTCGCCATGGTTGGTGGCCGTGATTTTAAGAAATATAAGTTCAACCGGGCCACGCAGGCTCCCCGGCAGCCCGGATCTGCATTTAAACCTTTTGTCTATACAGCTGCTATTGATAATGGATATAGTCCGGCAGACGAATTTCTTAATCAACCTTTTGTTGAGATTAATGATGATGGAACGCGGTGGACTCCCCATAATTATGATAACACTGTTTCTGGCTATATGTCGCTCCGTGAAGGACTACGACGCTCTAAAAACCTGGTATCGATCCGCCTGATACGGGAAATTACCCCTAAATTGGTTGCAGGATATGCTCAGCGAATGGGCATTACCTCACATATCCGTCCGGTATCCTCCCTTGCTTTAGGTACGTCTGAAGTGCGGCCTATCGAGTTGGTTGCAGCTTATGGGGTATTTAGCAACAACGGAGTCCATGTCAAGCCGATTGCGATTACCAGGATCGAGGACAAGACAGGTAACGTTATCTATGTCAACCGGACGATAGGAAGAGAAGTGTTGAGTCCGGAAACGACTCAGATTATGAATAGCATGCTACAGGATGTAATGAATAAGGGTACGGGGTACGGAGCCCGTCGTGATTACAAATTTTTTGAGGTAGCAGGTGGAAAGACAGGAACAACCAATAATTACACGGATGCCTGGTTTGTCGGTTTTACTGCTCATTTAGCTACAGGTGTCTGGGTTGGTTTTGATGATCCCAGCTTTTCTCTTGGATCAGGAGAGACAGGTGCCCGGTCAGCCTTACCACTCTGGGCAAATTTTATGGCCTCTGTCTATGATTCTCTGGATTTTCCACCAAAGAAGTTCGCCGAATCACCAAACGTTATGACAGCCTTGATCTGTAAAGAAACAAAGAAACTGGCGACATCATACTGTCCCGACACGGTTGAGGAATTATTTAACCTGAAATTTATTCCAACAGAAAAATGTAAACTACATGAGGGTCCTACCTCAGTGAGAAGAGAGAGAAAAAAACGATTTTAGGTTGTGGTGGAAATTAACGCAGCCATGTTTGAGGATTGACATTTTTCTGATGAGCAAAGACAGCAAAATGAAGTTTTGAGCCTTCCAGGGATCCTGAATCTCCAACCAAACCGATTATCTTACCGGTATGAACCAATTCATCCAGTTCAACAAAAAATTCATCGAGGTGTGAATAGACTGTATAATAACCCTCCCCATGATCAAGGATGACAGTATTACCATAACCGGAAAGATAAGTGATCATGCTTACCATACCCGTAAAAACTGCCTGGACATCGGCACCGGTATCGGCTTTGATATCTATCCCCGTGTAATTGATCGTTGTTTTGAGTTTTTTGTTACGCTGCTTACCGAATTTATGAATAATATTGCCTCTTACGGGCCAGGGAAGATTCCCTTTATTTTTTTTAAAATCTTTTAAATTCAGAGCATAGTCAATTTTGGGATCACCGCTTACTTTACGATTTTTTCTATTTCGTTCTAATGCTATGATTAACTGGTATAATTTTTGATATTCTGTTTCGGCATTTTGAAGCTGCTGGTTTAAACTTTTACTATTTCTGTTGAGTTTTGAGACGAGCGATTTCTTTTCCTTCTTCCTGTTCTGATATTTTCTTTCCTGTTGCTCCTTTAATTTTAACGAATTTCGTTGACTTTGATAATCCTGACTGAGGTGATGTTCCAAGAGTTGAATTTCTTCTAACCGGGCAAATATTTTTTTAATAACCAGTTTTTCCTGATCATTGAAAAATTTTAGATACTTATAACGGATAAAAGCATGGTTTATTGATTCTGATTCGATTATTAATTCCAGATTCTGAATTTTTCCGTATTTGTAAAGATGTACGACTCTTTGAGTATATTGATCTTTTAAGGCGACCAATTTTCTTCTGCTGATCTCAAGTTGTTCCCGAATTATTGTTATGCGTTCGGAAAGTAGTTTTGTCCCTTTTCCTAAGAGGCGTTTTGATTTGCTCAATAAGGTTATTTCATGATCCATCACTTTAATTTGTTCAAGTGTCGAACTTGCTTTAATATTGGTCTTTGTGATTTGATTACGCAGTTGATCAATTTCTTCATTTATTTTATCCAACTGTTGTTGACTTCCGCGTAGTTGTTTATCAATTTCACCTTCGGCAAAACCGATTTGCAGATATATGAGTAAAATTATAATTCTCGATAGTTTCATAAGGTTACCATCAATGTAAATACATGCGAGGTTCCTAAAAATTGGTGCACTCTTAAAGCATAGTCGAAATCAACCCATCGTGTATCAATCCCGAGACCGAAATTATATGTATTTGTCTGATCCTCAATGCCTGCCCGAAAGGACAGAACCGGTAAAATCTGATATGACAAGCCTACCCGGTAATCCTGAGAGAAATGGATATCCCGAAAAAGTGCAAAACAAATTGTCAACTCGTTCACAGGCTCATAGCTAAATCCCAGGTTCATGGTCTGAGGCAGCTGTTCCTCTGTCTCTGATATGCGAGGTTGATTGAGATTTGTAACAAATGCACCCAAATGGAGCCCGGGAACGAGATCATAGTAAATAGCCAGGTTTAATCCCCAGGTGCCCTGCTGTCCATAATGACTGATTGAGAGCTGATAGTAATGTATACTTCCTCCAATAGCACACGTAGGTGTGATATTATATTTACTACCGGCGCAAAATTGAATTTCCCGATAAGGGCCGTTACCTAATTGACTCATAGCAAGCGAGAAAGGATGTCCTGCAATCGAATAATTGATGATCATGTCTGTTTGTGCAAGATCCTTCATCCCAAATAATAGTTGATGAGAAAGAGCAATTTCGAATTTCGTGTTATCTGACAGCGCAGCCGGATTATAATAAATTGCATAGGGTGAACCGCTCATGGCAACGATGGCATTACCCATCGAAATTGGCTGAGCTCCTGCTTCCAGTTTTTCAAAGGCGCTGAAAGAATCTGTAAAGCAACAGATCAGAATTCCAACCGGCAGAAGGCAATAACCCCCGGCCTCTTTTAAACAATGCAAGAATTTACAAAATTTCATAAGCAGTTGTAAAACTTTTAAGATACTAGACTGGAATCTTGATTCATTATATCTGATTGCAACAATTATTCCATTTTTTTGGGGGAGAGGGAATATTTCCAAAATACTTGCCTTTGCGGAAATATTTATTAATTTGTAGACGTTCCTTAAAAGAAGCTAGAGTAATCTAATTTTAAAGAAAGATGGAAATCTCACGCACACAACAAGATTATATTAAGGCCATATGGAATCTTGAGCAGGAGCGTCAACGGGCAGGAATGACCATTGTAGCCGAGGTGCTTTGTGTTAAACCACCTACGGTTTTGGCCATGTTTCGTCAACTATCACGACTGGGCCTGATACATTATGATAAGCGGGAGGGGGCAATTCTTACAAGCTACGGACGAGTAGAAGCTGAGCGTCTGGTTCGTAAACATCGCTTAATTGAAACTTTTTTAAATCGGGTTCTAAAAATTAAAGAGCCCCTGCTTCATGACGAAGCCGAAAGATTAGAGCATGTAATTTCTGATCAGTTGATTATGATAATTGATGAATATCTGAAATACCCGCGAACGGATCCTCATGGATCCATTATTCCTCTTTCTGGTACGGATGAAATTCAATATGTGCTTAACGAGATAGAAGAGGGAATTCCTTTTAAAGTCGTTCAGATTCCAATGGTGGGAAAGGAAAAAGTTTATTGTTCAGATCATGATTTTTTACCAGGAAGTAGATGGGAAATAAAAAAGGCGAGTCCGGGTGGAGATTCATTCTTAGTTACCAATGGTACGAACTATCTGGCATTCTCAAGTCATCTGGCTCAAAAAATAAAAGTTTCGGTTTTACAGGACTAAAGATAGAAATCTGATATAAACACTATTTAATCACTATCAAGAGGATGAGAAATGGTCAATCCAGGTTTGGCCTTATTGGTGGCATTATTGATTGCCCTGTCTGCAGCATTGGTTTTTTGGCCGGATAAAGGGCTTTTAGCAAGGCGCAAAAGGACAAAGGAATCCGGAAAAAGGGTATTGATGGAGGATGCGCTGAAATTTATTTACGATACTGAAACGCGGAATATCACCTGTAATATTGATTCTCTTTCCAGGGCTTTACAAAGAAGCCATCAGGATGTAGTAGCAATAATCACCCGCTTGAGATCCCTGGGATTGTTGCTGAGTGGTGATGGATTTAAACTTACGACGGAAGGGAAAGACTATGCATTGCGGATTCTCCGAATCCATCGTTTGTGGGAACGATATCTGGCGGAGGAAACCGGAGTCCCGGAAACTGAATGGCACCGGAAGGCAGAGATCCAGGAGCATAAAATGACGGTAGAAGAGGCCAATGATTTAAGTCGTCATTTGGGTTATCCGCGCTATGATCCACATGGCGATCCTATTCCGACCAGAAGTGGGGATCTACCACCAGAAAGAGGTCGTTCCCTGGATGAATATTTGCAAGCCGATATTATCAGAGTTGTGCACATAGAAGATGAACCTCCGGAATTGTATGATGAAATTGTCAGCAGAGGGATCTATCTGGAAAATCACATCGAAATTTTGAAAAAGCTAAAAAACAGCATGCATATATTGACAAACGGGCAATCGCAAACATTAACAATAAGAATGGCAAAGAATATCACCGCTGTTCAAGCCCAGGAAGACCCTCAGATAGAAAAGCCGTATCAACCACTCTCTTCGCTTGCATCTGGTGAAAAGGCCGAAGTAATCAAAATCTCCAAAGCATGCAGGGGCACTCAGCGAAGACGGTTGATGGATCTGGGAATTGTTCCCGGGACCATCATTTCAATGGAAATGGTCAGCGCTGGTGGGGATCCGACAGCCTACAATATAAGGGGTGCTGTCATTGCACTAAGGGAAGACCAGGCCCAACTGATCAATGTTAAACCACTAAAAGAGGCGGTATAGAATGCCAGTTAATTCGTCGGCCGGTTGTGAAACCTGTCCGGTCCATCAAACGGGATATCTTAAAAAACTTGGTGTAAATATGGATAGTTGGGATTATGTTATTGCCCTTGCAGGAAATCCCAACACCGGGAAAAGCACGGTCTTCAATGCTCTGACAGGTTTGAGGCAACACACAGGAAACTGGCCGGGGAAGACCGTCACAAGGGCTGAAGGCGGATTTGTTTATCAGGATAAACGATATAAAATTGTGGATCTTCCCGGAACCTATTCACTGCTTTCTACCAGTACTGATGAGGAAGTTGCCAGGGATTTTCTGCTCTTTGGTAAACCTGATGTCACTGTTGTTGTCCTGGATGCAACAAGGATTGAACGTAATTTAAACCTGGCCCTGCAGGTGTTGGAAATAACCGATCGTATTGTGGTTTGTCTGAATCTGATGGATGAGGCAAAAAGACATCAACTGGAAATTGATGAACGAAGATTATCCAGGGAACTTGGTGTTCCTGTTATACCAACGAGCGCCCGGCGTGGTGAAGGTGTGGGAGATCTGCTCAAAGCAATCCACGAAGTTGCCAATGGCTTGTATATCTGCAAACCACACCGGATTGCCAGTGGATCAAAACCGCTCAAAAGTGCGGTAATCCAGCTGGTAGAAAAAATAGAGAACCGCTTTCCGGGTATCTCTAATGCACGATGGGTAGCCTTACGATTACTGGAGGGTGATCCCAGGATTATTGAAGCAGTTAAAGACGGTGAATTGGAAAATCTTGTTCAACCGATGACGGTATTAGAACCATGATTAAGTCAAAAAAACAGGATTGATTAGTTATGGATACACAAAATATAACATCTGAGAATATTCTACAGACCGCAAATAATTTACGCTGGGAACTCGGTGAAAACTTTCATGATACCTTAACAGAGTCTATCTACCAGGATGCGGCTAAGATTTCTGAAAAAGTGGTATCGAAAAAAGATGAGAAACCCAGGTTTGACTGGGATCGAACATTAGACCATTTACTCACCAGCCGGATAACCGGTTTTCCGATCATGCTGCTCATACTGGCGGTTGTTTTCTGGCTCACCATATCCGGCGCCAACGTACCATCAGCCCTGCTGGCATCTCTATTTTTAGAAAACATCTATCCTCTATTAAAAGATGTAGCAACCATGATCGGAATGCCGTGGTGGCTGGATGGCCTGCTGATTGACGGTATGTATATGGCCATGGCCTGGGTCATAAGTGTTATGCTTCCGCCAATGATGATATTTTTTCCGATGTTCACCTTGCTTGAAGATTTTGGTTATCTGCCACGCGTCGCCTTTAACCTCGATAGTATATTTAAAAAATCCGGCGCACATGGTAAACAAGCTCTGACCATGGCAATGGGATTTGGCTGTAATGCTGCAGGTGTCATCGCCACCCGCGTAATTGACAGCCCGCGCGAGAGGTTGATAGCAATAATTACCAATAATTTTGCGCTATGTAACGGTCGCTGGCCAACCCAAATATTGATCGCCTCACTTTTTATCGGTTCTCTGGTTCCACCTGCATTAGCAGGCCTGGTCTCGGCGTCAGCCGTTGTGGCAATCGCCCTTTTGGGTGTTTTTCTGACATTCTTTACCTCCTGGTTACTCTCACGTACGATTTTAAAGGGGGAAGCTTCCGCATTTAGTCTGGAATTACCACCTTACCGTCCTCCGAGAATTCTTCAGACTATATATACATCTCTTATAGACAGGACATTATTTGTATTATGGCGGGCAATCGTATTTGCCATTCCTGCCGGGACGGTGATCTGGTTAAGTGCTAATATCCAGATTGGGGATGCGAGTATTGCTGAACATATAATTAATTTTACGGATCCTTTCGGGCTTTTGATTGGTCTCAATGGCGTTATTATTCTGGCTTATATCATTGCAATCCCGGCGAATGAAATCGTGATTCCAACCATTTTGATGTTGACAGTGCTCAGCTTAAATGTGACTGGAATAGGGGAAGGGGCCGGCGTGATGTTTGAATTAGAGAATTTCGACACCTATGCGGAACTTTTTGCAGCAGGGGGGTGGACACTTTTAACCGCTGTCAATCTCATGCTTTTCAGCCTGGTACATAATCCATGCTCAACGACCATATATACTATTTATAAAGAAACAAAAAGTGCCAAGTGGGCGATAATATCGACTCTCTTGCCATTAGGAATGGGAATTGTGATTTGTTTTCTGGTTGCTCAATTCTGGTATTTGTTTGCCGGGTAGGGTTGTACACTGAGATTAAACTTCCCGCATAATATGTCTTAAATTTACCCTCTTTTGGATTAAATTACCTCCTTTTTTGATTCTATGAATCAATCGGTTAAACATTAATCGATGATCTCAGCCGTCCAGATGATAAAATTACTATTTATCAGAAAAAAATATGATTTGACAAAAGCCGCAGCAGATATTGACAGTTTAAATGAATATATGTATATTTTGTTAAATATACTTAACAAATGTTATATGGGTATAATTATGAAAGATGTCTGGAAAAAGTTTGAGGAGACTGCGCTAAGTCACAGCAGCACTCATCACCTTCTGGCCATTAATAATCTGATGAAGGAAAATGGATATTCCCGAGCAGTGGATATTGCCAGGTATCTGAACATTAGCCGGGCCAGTGTTTCGATTACTGTAACGAAGCTTAAAGATAAAGGTTTTGTAGAAGAAGGCAAAAATCGGTTTTTACATCTGTCTGATAAAGGGAAAGAATTGGTGAACTCCGTTCTATCGAAACGCCGGGTGGTAGAACAGTTTTTCAGGGAAGTCCTGGATCTGTCAAATATTGAGGCAGAGATAGAAGCCTGTAAAGTTGAACATCTGTTGAGCGAACCGACCGGTAAAAAACTGATCAGTTTTATGGGGTATTATCTGTCTGAACAGTCGGAGGTGTATAAATTCAGACAGGGATTAAAGAATTTTAATTATCAATGTGCCTCAACCAAAGATTGTGATGTATGTGAATTGGAATGTTTTTTTAATTCCAATAGGCATTAGCTCTATAATCTGCACAAAGTGAAAGATTAAGTTTTGTGCAAGGTAAAAACAAGTTAGCTGAGGACAGACAAAAAAATATAATATTTGAGAAACAGGAAAACAGGAATGGAATTAAAAAATCTGATACAGGTTAAAAAAGGAAAAAGTACACAGGTGGTTAAAATAGAAGGAGGGAAGCATTTTCAGGAAAAGGCGGAATCACTGGGGTTGCGTGTGGGAGTTAGCATAAAAAAGATTTCGGCACAGGTACTGAACGGACCAATCACTCTTCAAGTTGGTAATAGTAAAGTAGCCCTTGGTCATGGCATGGCAAAGAAGATATGGGTAAACGGTGGTGAAAAGTGAAAAGAATCTTTCTTATTGGTAATCCCAATGTTGGAAAAAGTGCTATTTTCTCAAGGCTCACCGGCGTTCATGTAATTGCTTCGAATTATCCGGGTACCACAGTTGAATATAGCAAGGGGTATTTAAGTATTGATGGAATAAAATCTGAAGTGATCGATATTCCGGGGACCTATTCTCTAAGTCCTACTTCGAAAGCAGAAGAGGTCGCGACAGAAATGATTTTGAAAGGAATCAATGAAGAAGATACGATTTTTATCAATGTACTAGACGCGACAAATCTTGAGCGCAATTTAAATCTGACTCTACAATTACTTGAAAAAAATATTCCAATGGTTGTCGTTCTCAATTTCTGGGATGAAACCCGTCATAAGGGTGTGCATATAGATATTCCAAAGTTGACAGAATTGTTAAATGTACCCGTATTGGCTACAAGTGCAATAAGCGGAGAAGGCATAAAAGAACTGGTGTCAAGTCTGAAATCAGTCCAAAAGAGCCATTTTAATTGCGACGAAAATGACCGTTGGGCGGCGATAGGTTCCATTATATCCCAATCGCAGAAATTATCGCATAGACACCATACTTTCTTTGAGCGGATAGAGGATATTTCAATTCATCCTCTTGGCGGTATGCCCATTGCTATATTTATTCTATTAGTTTCATTTTCTATTATTCGGTTTATCGGTGAAAATCTGATCACCTATATTTTTGAACCCTTGTTTGAGAATCTATGGGTACCGGTGATAATGCCTCTTTCAGATTGGCTTGGCAATTCCGGATTTATACATAACCTGCTCATTGGAAAACTGGTTGACGGGCAAATCGATTTTGTTGAATCATTAGGGCTGCTGACAACAGGCCTCTTTGTACCTCTTGGGATGGTACTGCCGTATGTGGTTTCCTTTTATTTTGTCCTTAGTTTTCTGGAAGACTCAGGTTACCTTCCTCGTCTGGGGGTTTTGGTTGATAATTTGATGCATAAATTAGGTATACATGGTCTGGCAATCATCCCAATGTTATTAGGGATTGGATGTAATGTCCCCGGGGCAATGGCTACGCGCATGCTTGAGACACGCCGGGAAAAGTTTATTGCAGCTGTTTTGATGGCTATTGCAGTTCCCTGCATGGCCCAGACTGCAATGATATTTGGTCTGGTTGGCCCTTATGGAGCAAAGGCAATGGCGGCCGTTTTTGGAACACTTTTTATAGTTTGGGTCTCTTTAGGTTTAATTTTAAACCGCACGGTTAAAGGTGAAAGCCCTGAGATCTTTGTCGAAATCCCACCCTACAGACTGCCCTATATGAAGGTGCTTTTAAAAAAATTATGGATGCGTACATATTGGTTTTTAAAAGAAGCGGTACCGTTTGTTTTGGTGGGTGTATTGATTGTCAATATTCTTTATTCCCTTGGTGTTATCGCATTTGTCGGGCGTTTAACAGCGCCATTGATCACCGGAATTATGGGATTACCGGCTGAGGCGGTAGGAGCCATGATTGTCGGATTTTTACGCAAGGACGTGGCGGTAGGAATGCTTGTACCCCTTGATTTGACCATGAAACAAATGATCATTGCCTCAGTCGTCCTGACCATGTACTTTCCTTGTATTGCAACATTTACCGTCCTGATCAAAGAATTGGATATCAGTGATATGGTGAAAGCCACGTTGATTATGATGGTATCCACAATAACGGTCGGGGCAGGATTAAATTTTTTGCTATAAAATATCCTGTATGAAAATTTCTCCAGGCTGAATCTGAAATTTTTTCTACCTCTCTGGCACTGGCAATATTCAATGATTCTTCAATTCTCACCCCGTAATTTTGATCAAAAAACAAATATTCATGTATGACCATTTATCGACACGATTAATTGCGTCGATACAACCTGTCAGTTTTATCTGTTTTCCGTCTCATGATAGTTATATAAGAATATTTTTTTAATTATTTATTATATTCGGAAAAGGGACGATTATCTATATAGTCGATTAATCTGGTCTATTTATAGCGCCCCAAGATCTCGGGGCAAACAAATCGCAATTTTTACTATGTTATCCCGTAGGGCTCTTCTTTCGTGTAGATGCGATTTCGACACGCAGGAAGATTCATTGTGTTTTGTAAGAAGATAAATTTTGGAGGTGATATGAAATATTTCCAGTATATGCTGCTGGTTATATTGAGCTTTTTTATTTTGTATTGCGGCGTAGATTATGCTGAAGAAGGTAAAAAAGCATTTAATAATAAAGATTATTCAGAAGCGATCAGGCTTTTAACGCAGGCGCTCAAGGAAGATTCTACGAATCACTCTAATGACGAGATGATATGTGTTTCATACCTTATCAGGGGAGAGAAACTATTTGAGAAGACCAGAAATTTAAAAGCCTTTAATGGTAATTTTAAAGAAGCTCAGAGATACATTCCCGCTAACCCATCAAAAGAATTTGAAAAAATTTATGCTGATATGCATGTTTCTTTGGCTAAAGCCTATATCACAACCCGCGCTTCTTCTGATAATGAGAAAGAATTTAATTTTGAGCAAGCCTTAAACGCCGTAAAAGGGGCTCTCACTATTGATAGCACTAATGCAACAGCTGAAAGTCTATTAGTTTCCTTAAAAGACGATCATTTTCAGGGACTAATTGATAAGGGAAGAAACTTGTATAACAAAGCGAGGCGTACGCGAAATCCGGATCTCTATTTTACCGCGGAATATTATCTGAAAGAAGCACAACAATTTGAATCTGATAACCCACAGATTAACAGTTTATTGCAAAAAATAACGCAGAAAACCCTGCCGGTTTTGAATTATCGTGAAGGGATCTCAATGGCAGTTGCAGGAGTTACCCGGGAACGAAAAGCAATTATAATGAATATTTCAATAAAGAACTATACTTCAAAACCGATAAATCTTGTCCTCAACAATTTTACTCTGGTGAATACCCAGGGTAAAGAATATCAGGTAAATGAGCATGAGATGCGAAAACGGGAGCTTTTTGGAGAAAAATGTCTCGCTGATACAATTCTGAACAGCTCAAATCCGGCCGCTTCCGGAATTATTGCATTCGATGCACCAACGGACATCGAGATTGCTTATGTAAACTATAAAATTGATCAGAAAAGAATATCAAGAAAGTATTTTCGTTAACAATCTAGCCTCTTTAATTCATACCGCAGCCCAGGGCTGCAATCAAATATTTAAAAATATCTCTCGCAGCGGCCCTCCAGCCGGCGGGCGCGGCGCAGCGACGCAGAGAAAAAATTTTACCACCACGCCTGAGGCGGGCACGGCAAAGACTCCAAGACACTAAAAAACAAAGATTTTTTAAATATAAGATATGAATTTGATTATTTAATAATAGATACTCATTTTAAACCATTAATTTTTATAACTTTGTGTCTTGGTGCCTTTGTGGTTATGAAAAACACAGTGAGTAAAAGTTTTGCTAATCTCCCCAGGCGATCCGTTAGGCGGAAATAACAAAGTTTTTGGCAACAATAGCATATCGCAACGATTTATTTTCTATAAAAAGCAAGATTTAAATTTAATCTGCTTTTCGTATAAGTTTAATCTCAAAGACTTTTGGCCAATATTTTCCGGTGACAAACAGACGGTCATCTTTGGGGTCGTAGGCAATTCCATTTAAAACATCAATAGGGTAATCAATCTTTTCACCCCCAAGAATTCCGGTCAAATCAATCCAGCCTACAACCTTTCCATCCTCGGGATTTATCCTGGCTATCCGGTTACTGTACAAAACGTTGGCAAATATCTCACCTTTGATATATTCAAGCTCATTTAGATTTTCCACCGGATCATTATTATCTGCGACCTCGATTTGTCTTAAAACCTCTAATGTGACTGGATCCAGAAAGTAAAGATTGGATGATCCATCGCTAACAATTAATTGTTCATTGTTGTGTGTAATACCCCAGCCCTCAGTATTGTAAAAGAATTCTTCCATGAGAAGAAACGTTTCTTTATCATAAACAAATCCGGTATATGCCTGCCAGGTTAGCTGATAGATCTTATTGTTAAAAATGGTTATACCCTCTCCAAAATATTCATCCGCCAGTGAATGAAGTGTAATGATTGCGCCATCACTCGGATCTACTTTTCTCAAGGAGGAATATCCGCGATGTCCTGTCCCTTCGTATAGATAGCCATCATCAAATACCAACCCCTGGGTGAAGGCCTGGTGATCGTGGGGAATTTTATTTACAATAAAGTAAGTATAAACAGGAATTTTTTTATTCATATCCTGTGGCGAATTTCCGGCAACTGCCTGAACTGCCAACACGATTACCAGGATTGATGGAATTAAAGATTTGCACAGTAATAACTTTTTCATCGACCTTACCCGTAGTGTAATTTAAAATCGAATAAAATTTATTGAATAAAGATTGAAAATTAAATGCTTTATTAATTATATGCAAAAAGGACTTTTCAGTTGCAATTTATTTGCCTGATCTATTCATACCGCAGTCCCGATT
>SDBT01000147.1_pt1 | contig 93939 bp, 73 predicted proteins | sample 2277101 | NCBI WGS metagenome assembly SDBT01 (sample SAMN10404973, study PRJNA504765) | marine sediment metagenome | isolation source: marine sediment core GS10_PC15, 103 cmbsf | place: Arctic Ocean: Southern Knipovich Ridge | collected 2010
GGAGGGGGACAAGCCCGAGGACCTGGACGGCGACTGTTTGATCACGGTGGTGGACATCATGCTGGTAGTGGCCCGCTGGGGCATGACCAGCGCTGATCCTGACTGGGATCCACGCTACGACCTCGATGGCAACAATGTCATTGACGTCGCGGACATCATGCTAGTGGCGGTGCATTGGCGGGAGACGTGTGAAGAGCTGGCGGAGACGGTGAAGTACTACGTGCTGGGTGGGCGGCGGGTGGCGATGCGGAAAGTGCCCGCAGACCCGCCGGGGCAGGTAGGCACTCTGTACTACCTGTTCAGCGACCACCTGGGCTCCTCCAACGTGAGCTACCGTGCCGATGGCCAGCAAACCATCATCCAGCGCTACTACCCGTGGGGCGCCATCCGTCCCGGTCCCGACAACGCCCTGCCCACCGACTACACCTTCACCGGGCAGAAGCTTGACCAAAGCACGGGATTGATGTATTATGGGGCCAGGTATTACGACCCCGCCTTGGGGCGCTTCGTGCAGGCGGATACGATTGTGCCGGAGCCGGGGAATCCGCAGGCGTTGAATCGCTACTCGTACGTTTACAACAACCCGCTGCGGTATACCGATCCCAGTGGGCACCAGGGTGAGCCTTGGTGGAAAAGGTTAGTGGAAGCCGCTGACAGTGTGAAGTCTAAGGCGGAGTCGCTATCTGTTGATGTGGTGGACTTTCTGCTGCCCGATCCCAATTGGAGCCACGTGGCCGCATGGCAGGGGATAGCTCTCGGCGTCTGTTGGTTCTGGGAGATACCAGGTACTGAAGAGCTGTGGTTAGGTCCAGAAAGCCCTCTGACACAGGAAGTGATGCATGACCCTGCTTTGGATGAGTTTCGTGAAGAGTGGGCAGAGGCAGGTTATCCATCATCTTTCTCACGGCCGCATGAGATCGATGAGAGAACAGGTCTGTTGGGAGGAGCGAAGCCATTCCTCGTTGAGAACGCCCAGTTATTCCTGGCCCTCATTGGCTTCGGCTCCGAGACACCTGAGGGGCAAATAGATGCGATAGGTGGTATCCTGGGGTCTTTCGACAAGATATCTGTGTTCGCAGATGATGGTTGGGTCAGGTTTGAGGTAGTCAACACAATGGGTTGGGCCTCGGCCACAAGAATACCGGGAACTGACAGATGGTTAATAGAGAATCGTGGTCGTAACAAATGGGGCCCAGGTGGCACCATAACACAGTATTTCTATTGGTGGGAGCCTATGCCCTACCCTCCATAATTGTTCGTCTTACGACTAGATGAACCGAGGAGTCAATACCCCCAAATGCGAGCAAAGCTGAGACGAATGAGTTCACGCATCCTGCTTCGAAGGTGCGTGCCTGCCCCAATTTAGGAAGGTGATCAATGAAACGAAGCAAGTGGTTGAGCATAATTCCTTTGATCCTCGTCCTGCTGGCGACTTCGGGATGTGAGGTGCAATATTCAAACCCGCCGACGACTTTTCAGGACTCCGATTTGGTGGGTACCTGGGAATTGCGTTGTGGTGGACGGTGCGTCGACACGCTGATTCTCAGAGCCAATGGAACGTTCAAGCAAATCTATCGCGACCATACCGTGGATGATTACAGCTACGCGACACCCTGGAACGAGTGGTGGACGGAACGTTTTCTTGACGGGAGAGTGCGGGTTCATTTGCAGGGAGCGCGGTACTACAAGGAAGGCATTAGAATAGCTGAACGAGATGGAAGGGACGCTCCCTGTCCTGAGGACCAACCGAACTGTCGGGGAGGATTGGAGCCGCTCCCCAGTTTTTTCCACGACCCGATTGCCAGGGAGTCTTTACAGATGGCTGGAGAACTTGTCCTCAATGTACAGAGTGACTCGTCTGAGCAACTTGTTCTGCTCCACATGCTCCTTAGCAGCGATCATGGATTCGTGTCCCTCTTAGGAAAAGCGAACGGATTTAGTCGTGTCGAAACGCCCTGAATCCGTGAGAGACTATCTGCTTGTACTGACACTTGCACGGCCCACTGGATATGCAGGAGTCTGCGCAAAGCAGTCCGCCACCATCACTGGCCAAGAGCCCGGGACTCAGTTTCGGGCTCTTGTGCTGTTGCAAAGCCGGCAGCCAGCAAGTTGCCATGCGGCAAGGCAGTGTGGTATACTACCTCCACACCGACCACCTGGGCTCCTCCAGCGTGAGCTACCGTGCCGATGGCCAGCAAACCATCACCCAGCGCTACTACCCGTGGGGCGCCATCCGCCCCGGTCCCGACAACGCCCTGCCCACGGACCACACCTTCACCGGGCAGAAGCTTGACGAAAGCACGGGATTGATGTATTATGGGGCCAGGTATTACGACCCCGCGCTTGGCCGCTTCGTGCAGGCGGATACGGTTGTGCCCAACCCCGCCAACCCGCAGGCGCTGAACAGGTATAGCTACGTGCTGAACAACCCGATGAAATACGTTGATCCATCAGGCCATATTCCCTGTTACGGTGACCCTGCCCGGGGCGAATGCAGTTGGGCTGGCACGGGGCACCACCGCATTCCTGCGGCCACCCGTCGCCGAGACATCACGGTCTATGTGCATTTCATCGCTCGCCAGATCAACAAAAAGCACACAAGCCTGGATGCTCTGCTCAGCCTAGCCGACTTCGCCTCTCTCTTTGGCACCGATGGGCCAACCTTCGCCGACGACATCAGCTATGCTCTCCTAGGTGCTACAGACAAAGATACTCTGCTCGAAGCTTTCCTCCTCAAGGGCAAGGAGTTCCTGACCGGCAAGAGCCTGAACCTGCCAGAGTTTGGTGATACGGGGTTCCACCGCAACTACCGAGATTTCCAAGAACAAGCGTATCACTTCTGGGGCTACGTGAACACAACGGCTCAGGGCGGGTTACCTGGTTGGGGCATCGGACTCGTTGCGAATGAATTACACGAAAAGTGGGATCCGACCGAGGCCCTGAAGGACCCGGACGAGCGTGGTACTTCCTGGGAAGACTACTTCCTCTCATTCAAGGGGATGCGGATGGGTTATTCGCTGCACACCGGTGCCCTTTCACCCGATCAGGCCAGTGCATGGATGAGACGCGAGCTGACCGCTCCGGCGGGGCGAGCCTACACGATTGCCAAGGCAACGGGCACTTGGTGGTGGCCCTCGGTCTGGATCCAGAAAGCAGTCGATATGTTCCGCTGACAATGAGGAGGAAAGGGAATGGGCGTATTGCAATCAGGGATGAGGAAGGGAAGCAGCAAGATGCGATGGATTGGCATGAGAGGTGTGGGCCTTCTAATATGGGTTTTCCTCGTCTCTGGCTGTATCGTGAGCGAGGTCCCAGCCAATGTCCGGCGCTACCAGGCTACGCGAGCGGCGCGGTATCCGTGGACCGCGGAGGCAATTGACGAAGAGAGCAAGGCGCGCCTCTGTGCAGCGTTGGAACTGGATCCGAACAATCCTTTCTGCCAGCCTGGGGTGCAAGTGGCTACCGAGGATCTCATGGCTGTCTTGAGAAAGCGCTTTCCAGAGAATAAGACTTCGTATGAGGAGGTAGCCAAGGTTCTGCAGGGGTTTCCGGTGGTCGTTGAAGAGTCGATAAACCCTGAAGGGGAGGTCACTTCGAGGACGTATGCCTACCTACTTACTCAGTTTGAGGGGTTCTGTGTGTACTTTGATGTTGATCTAGTAACCAACACAACCATACGTATAGATAATATCAAAGCGCCGGGGGTTTTTGATGGGCCGATTCCGACGCGGTGTGGTCCGGCGATGCGATAAGTACTAACATTGCGAGATGGAACGTGTTTGCGGTATCTCATGAATGTGATCCATGATGCACCTCAGTGAGACGAAACAGATCTGGCATGGCTTCGTCCTTACAAAAGCCCACCTGCTTGCCACACTTGGGCTTACGCTTGCGGGAGCAATTTGGCTTTGGGTTAGAGGGCCAATGCCGATAGTGCGGGGCACTGTACCGCTGGACGCCGATGTACCCTTTGTCTACATGCTCTCTGCTTTCCCCTTCCTTGGCATCCTCACGGCCGATCTTCTTGTTTCGCTGCAGTCACGTGCCAGCAGAGGAGCGGCAGTCGTTTTGGCTGCGCAACTAGGGAGCATTACCCTGATTGCTGCTGCCCGGCTCAGTCATCGGATTCCCATCAGCGGCCACGTCCTTCTCCTGACGTTCTTTGTCCTGAGGTCCAGGAGCATGAGACGCGACATGACACGCAGAACGGAGACGTGGGTTGGCCTGCTCGTCCTGCTCGTTCTGGTTGGCATCAAAGTTGTTGCCTGGCATGACCTGGTGACAGTGGGGTGGGCAGTGGCTCTGGCTACGATGATATGGCTGGGCGGTGTGGTGATCAGGCGCGGCGCAGACCTACGCCTACGACACCGAGAATCGGCTCAACTCCGTGACCCAGGGCGGCCAGACAACCACCTTCACCTACGACGCCGACGGGCGGCGGGTGAAGCGGGCCACGGTGACCGACACCATCGTCTACGTGGGCTCCCACTACGAGGCTCGGTTCGAGGAAGGGGACAAGCCCGAGGACCTGGACGGCAACTGTTTGGTCACCGTGGTGGACATCATGCTGGTAGTGGCCCGCTGGGGCATGACCGACGCTGATCCTGACTGGGATCCACGCTACGACCTTGACAGCGATGGTGACATTGACGTCGCGGACATCATGCTAGTACCTGTACTGAGCCTGGTCCTGAGCTCGTCGAAGGGCTGTCGAAGTGTATGCAGTGCCACAGTGGGTGATGAGACCGCTCAAGCTGGTCTCATCACTCGCGACTGTGGAAAGCCATCGGGAAGATTCACCGGTGGCTTTTTGTTGGAGTGGGCGAGATTGTGGTATAATAAGGGCGACTTCTCCCAATCCCAATGGAAAGGACGAGGTATGAAGACCATAGCGATAGCCGTCATCATCCCTACCTATAACGAAAGCGACAACATCGAGGCCCTGGCAAAGGAGATTTTGGCTCTTGGTGATACCACCGAGATCATCATCGTTGATGACAACTCGCCTGACGGCACGGGGGAGATCGCCGATGAACTGGCAAAGGTGTATCGAGGTGTCAAAGTCATACATCGCCCTGCCAAGCTGGGTTTGGGCACCGCCTATATCGCGGGCTTCAAAGCGGCACTAGCCTGGGGAGCTGACTGCATTGTGACCATGGACGCCGATTTCTCCCACCGCCCTGGCTACATACCCGACCTGGTAGCCAGAAGCCAGGATGCTCAACTGGTTATCGGTTCCCGCTACGTTGATGGAGGGGGTACAGTTAATTGGGGTTTACAGCGACGAATCCTGAGCAGAGGAGCCAATGCCTTTGCTCGCCTGGTGCTGGGCCTCAAGGCTCATGACTGCACCGCTGGCTTCCGCTGCTATCGTCGCGAGGTGCTGGAGTCCATCGAGCTGGACGAGATTTTCTCCGACGGCTACTCATTTTTGATCGAAATGCTCTATAAGTGCCAGCGAAGGGGATGGGAGATCGGCGAAGTGCCCATCATCTTCGAGGACAGGCGCCACGGAACCTCCAAGATATCCCGCCGCGAGATCTTCAAAGCCCTTTACACGGTGCTGTGTTTGGGCTGGGAACGTGTCTTTTCCCGGGGTTAGAGGAGGCCGTTGATAAGTTGTGTGTGGAGGGGCGAGAGGGGATCGCCAGACCCCCGAAGACCAGGATCTGGCGATCCTTGGCGAGCACGCAACCACTCAGCGGCGTTTCTTATCCTTGTCCTTGTCGTCATCCCCGATGATCATGGTCAGGACGAAGCTGACCACGCTTATCACCAGCGCACCCAGGATGGCTGCCCAGAAATTCTCAACATAGAAGCCTAGATCAAGCTGTCTCCCCAGCCAGGAAGCCAGTTGGAGCATCAGGGCGTTGATCACCAGGGTGAAGAGGCCCAGGGTGAGCATGATCAACGGGCACGTTAGGAACCTAAGGATGGGGCGGACCAGGGCATTCACCAGGCCGAAGATGAGGGCCATGAGCAACAATACCTGCCAGCCCCCCTCCGTTTCGATGCCTGGTACCAGCTCGGCGGCCAGATACAGAGCCACCCCGTTGATCAACCAGCGCAATAGTAACTTTTGTCGCATGACACACCTCCTATGTGTTTTTATTAGCGAAGGCGCGTGAGCGCCTTCAATCTCCTCTCAACGCCAGCCGCATCTGGGCCAGCGTCCTCTTCTCGATGAAGCCACGTAACTTGAGAGCCTCGATGGCCTCCTGATGTTTGGCGGGGTGGCTAACAGCGACACCTCGTTCTGGATAGCCCCCCAATATGCTGAGTGCTTTTGTGATCAGCATTTCCTCTAACTGGCCGCGATGGTCAGGGTGAACCATCAACTCAAGGCTGTGCTCGCCTCGCCGGCGGGAGGCTTGCACGGTGAGGGTGGCGATGAAGCGGCCGCCCTCCGCTACCGCCAACCGATGTTCCCTGCGTCCCGCGATCAGATTGCTCAGCCACCTGGACAACCGCTGGTCTAGCCCCACCATAAAATGAGCGGCACTCACTGGCCTGAGCCACTGAGCCTCCTTCGAGGTGGTGGCCAAGGCCAGCTCGTACTCCTTCCGCCACTCGCCGTAGTTTCTTCTACGCAGCGCACAATCTTCGGCGAGGGCTGCCGGCTTCACTGTTTCCAAACGCAGCTCTGTCACGGCAGTGATCTGTTCGAAGCCCAGGTGCTGGTAAAGCTTGCGGGCGGGGGCGTTGTCGGTATACATCTGGAGGATGGCCCACTTTCCACCATGCTCCTTGGCCAGGTCAATGGCCGCCTGCACCAGACGGTGGGCGATACCCTGGCCCTGGTAATCAGATCGAACAGCGACGTTACTGATAAGCCAGCGGAGATAGTAGAGGCCGATCCTGCCCACGTTGATATTGCCAACGATGCGCCCTTCTTCTACCCAGGCGAAACCTCGGAAGGACTCGTGGAATCCAGGGCTGGTGCGATCCAACAGCCAGAGGAAGGGTCCAAAGCGGCTCATCATTTTCATCTCGCGCAGGGCCTCTCTGCCTTGACGGGTCAGGCTTCCGGCAAACGCTTCCTCCATCAGCGCTGCTATCTGCGCCATGTCGCGGCTGGGGTCTACGGGCCGCAGGCCGCTGAAGGCCTTTCTTTGCCGAACGGCTTGAGCTACCATTCACTCCCACCCGATGATCCACGCGCAGAGGCCGGCCAGGAGGATCGTGCTGACCACCAAAGCCGCTAGCTGCCCTGCCAGAAGCCCCACGTCCCTGGCTGCCCAGAGAAGCATGGGCACCATAAACACTGCCAGGATAAACCAGGCCACTAATTGTGGATGTTGATTGAGAAACTTTCGTACAAACATCAAGAACTCCTTCCTCGCTGGATAACCGTTCACGGAATGAGAAACTCGAAACTCGAAACTCAAAAACCCGAAACGGGGATCTTATCCCACTCCCTTTTCACCTGTCGCCCGGTCTCGTCCAGGCTGCCGCTGTTGTCAATGACCACGTTGGCCAGGGCCAGCTTGGCCTCCTGAGGTGGCTGGGCCTCGATACGCTGCCGGGCCTCCTCCTCGGTCAGACCTCGCTGCTTCACCAGGCGATCTAGTTGCTGTTCCCTGTTACAGGTGACCACCCAGAGAGCGTCGCAGGTTCTGTCCATGCCAGCCTCGATGAGCTTGATGGCCTCCACTACGACCACGGGGTTTTGGCTGCTCTCAATCAATTTCTCGGTGCGGGCGATGACGGCTGGATGCACGAGGGCTTCCAGGCGGCGCAGCGCGGCTTCGTCGGCGAAGACGATGCTTCCCAGCTTTTTGCGGTTGATGCTCCTCTCAGTACCCTGGATGTCCCGGCCGAATTCCCGCACCACCGCCTGCCAGATGGGCGTGCCTTTCTCCATCAATTCGTGAGCCAGAGCATCAGCGTCAATAGCCTCGGCTCCCAGGCGTTCCAACATCTCCGATACCACACTCTTGCCGGTGGCGATGTTACCAGTCAGTCCAATGATGTACTTCACGCCGCACCTGCCTCCGCCCACTGAGCCAGGAGCCGCTGCAACTCTTCGTCAACCCGCTGGTATTCCAACCCCAGCTCTCGTAAACTCTCGACATCCTGGGCCGCGCTAGCGGCAACCAACTCCTCGCCCAGAGATGCCAACTGCGCCTCCAGGGCAGCGATATTCTTCTCTAGCTCCCCGGCTCTGGCTGTTTGTCTCTTGTCCCTTGCTTCCTGCCTTCTGCTCTTGGATTCTCGCCTCTTGCTTCGTATCTTCTGCTTTTTGCCTCTTGCTCCTTGCTCCTTGCTCTTCTGCTCTTCGTAGTCAGAATAGTTGCCGTCGTAGACTCGCAATTCCCCATCTTCGATGATCCAGACGTGGGTGGCCAGGGCGTTTATCAAATAGCGATCGTGGGAGACAAAGAGGATAGTGCCGTTGAAGTCGGCCAGCACTTCCTCCAGGATCTCCTGAGAAGCGATGTCCAGGTAATTGGTAGGCTCATCCAGGAGCAGGAAGTTGGCTCCCTCCAGGGTCAGCTTAGCCAGGGCCACCCTGCTTCGCTCGCCGCCCGAAAGGTCGCCTATCAGCTTGAAGACGTCGTCGCCGGAAAAGAGGAATCGCCCCAGGAAGCCGCGAGCCTTCTCCAGCGGCAGATTGCGGACCTCGAGGATCTCATCCAGGATCGCCTTCGCGTTGTCCAGGCCCTCGTGGGCTTGGGCAAGATAGCCGAGCTTGACGTTGTGGCCGATCTGCACCAGCCCGGCCAGAGGAGGTACCTGGCCAATGACAGTCTTCAGAAAAGTGGTCTTGCCCGAGCCGTTGGGGCCGAGGAGGGCTGCCCGTTCGCCACGGCGGAGGCAGAGGTCTGGACAGGTGAAGAGAGATGGGGCGGGCTGGTAGCCGAGGGCCAGGCCTCCTGTAGTGAGGACGAGATCGCCGCCGCGCAGGTCGGTCTCAATAGAGAGGCTTATCTTCCTGGCCTCGCGGGGGTGCTCCAGACGTGGCAAGCGATCCAGCCTCTTCTGGCGTCCCTGCGCTTCCTTGGTCCGTTGGCCAGCCATGTAACGGCGGATGAAGTCCTCGGTCTTTTCGATGTGCTTTTGTTGGGCCTCGTACTCGGCCAGGCGTCGCTCCAGGCGCTCGACTCGCAAGGTCGAATAACGGCTGTAGTTGCCGGGGTAATCCTCCAGGCGACCAAAGGCTAGCTCCCAGACCCTTCCTGCTACCTTGTCCAGGAAGTAACGATCGTGAGCTACCACCACCAGGCTACCTCTCCAGTTGGCTAAGTACTCTTCCAGCCATTGGGTGGCTGCCAGGTCCAGGTGATTAGTAGGCTCATCTAGGAGGAGCAAATCTGGCTCGGAGAGGAGCAGCTTGGCCAGCAGGGCTCTCGTCTTCTGGCCGCCGCTGAGGATGCTTAGGGGCTGGTGCTGTTCCTCCTGCGGGAAGCCCAGACCAGCCAGAACCATCTTTATCTTGCTTTCGTATCGGTAGCCGCCGGCCAGCTCAAACGCTTGCAGCGCCTCCCCGTAGCGCTGCATGGCCTCTTCGCGCTGGGCAGGGTCGGCCATCTGCTGTTCCAGGCGGCGCAGCTTGGCCTGTTGAGCCCGCAGGTCAGTGAAGACGGTCAGCATCTCATCATAGAGAGTGCGTTGGCTCGGCAGATCGGCCTCTTGGGGCAGGTAGGCGATACGCAGGTTCCGAGCCTTGTACACCCGGCCCGCCGTTGGGGTATCCAAGCTGGCTATAATGTGCAACAGCGTCGTCTTGCCCGTGCCGTTGCGGCCTACCAGAGCGATCTTGTCGCCCCTGGCGATCCGGAGGGAAACGTCCCAGAAGACGTCCTGAGCGCCGTAGGATTTTGCTAGCTCGTTGGCCGTTACGATAGACATCTCTCGATCAACCTCTTGACTCCGATGGGGATGGGATACTAGAATTATACCACATTCTTCCCGCATGACCAACTTTACGCCAAACGAGAAAAAACCTCGAAGATCTGTGGAGACCTCTGAAGTCTTGTGTTCTGGTATGCAATTGTCCGGCGTTGGGTTGGGTAGGGGCAGGCCTACCTCTTTGCGGTATCATCTTTCGGCGAGTGAAGGGCATTTGACTTTTTGTGGTCTGATCAGTATAATTAAACAACTTGAGCGCGGGTGTGACGCAGTGGTAGCGTATCTGCTTCCCAAGCAGACTGTCGAGGGTTCGAATCCCTTCACCCGCTCTGTAGTAGTATGCTCCTTTCCCTGTCACCACATCTTGTGGTTGACCTCTCGGAAGGGAGTTTTTGTATGCCGATAAACAGGCAGCTTCTGCTACTTTCCGCTAAACCCACCACACCCACGAGAGGTTAGTTTCAATAGATCCCAGTCGGGCTGTTTCGCTGCTCTCTTCCTGCCGTTCTCGCCCAACCTTCGTGCCAATTCCTCATCCTGCAGAACTTCCACGATAGCCTGGGCGATTTCATTCACATCCAACGGGTCAACCAATAATCCCGTCACCCCGTCCTCGACAGCCTCGCTGGTGCCCCCTCCCCTACCAGCAATGACGGGCTTACCGCAGGCCCCGGCCTCCAAGAAAACGATCCCGAAACCCTCTATCTCCCCTTTGTCTGTCAGAGTGCGACTGAGCAGGACGAATAAGTCACAAGCGCTGTAATAGCAGGGCAGTTCCTCATCTGGAACGTGCCCAACAAAGACCACTCTCCCTTCCAGTCCCGACTCTCTGGCAAGTCTCTCTAGTTTCCCCCGATAGGGGCCGGTCCCGATGACCAAGTAGACTGCGTCAGGGATGGCTTCGAGCACCCTGGGCATGGCTCTGATTACCATGTCAATCCCCTTCCGCTCTACCAGGCGAGCGACGGTCAGGATCACACTCTTCCTCTGGAGGTGATGTCTGGCCACAATCGCCGAGCTATCAATTTGAGGGTGAAACCGCTGGGTATTTACCGACGGGTGGATCACCCGAATACGCGTAGGGTCTTGGCCCAACCGCTCCATCTGCAACTGGGTTGCCATGCTGTTGGCGATCAGCCGATCAGCCTGGGAGAGTGTCCAGCGCAATACCGCCCTGCCCCCTGGGATTCGCTGCACCCGCAGCAGGTCGCTGCCGTGAGACCAGATGATCACGGGCAGACGGTAGATGCGTTTGAGCAACCACGCCGTCAGCCCAATTGGAAGGGGTTGCCAGCACTCGACGGCGTCAAAACTTTCTTGCTGGAGCAATCGGCGGGCCAGAAGCACCGGCTGCAACAATTGCCCGATGCGCTTCAGGCCAGGAACATTTCCACAAAACGGACGCCAACGGAGAACGGGAAACGGCTGAATGGGGTCGAACTCGGTGCTACCAGTGTGCCGGGGGGCGAGCACCACCGGTTCATCGCCGGCACGCAGGCAGCGCTGGTGGGCGAAGCTTTGCATGCCACCTGTGTCAGGCGGGAAAGTCAGACTGATCAGCAAACGTTTTTTCACGGCACTCCCCTCGTCGAGGATGCTGAGACCAACTCGTTGTACAACCTTGCCAGGCCATCGGCCAGCCGCTCGACGCTGAATTCGCGAAGCGCTACCTGCCGACCTCGCAGGCCCATGCGCTCTCTGGCTTGACGATCTCTCAGCAGATTGATAATGGCCAGGGCGAGCGCGCCTGGATTCCCTGGCGGCACCAACAGACCTGTCTCCTCATGGCGTACAATCTCCGGCACACCACCTACCGCCGTCGCTACTACAGGCTTAGCAAGAGACATCGCTTCAATGAGGACATCACCAAAGCCTTCCCGTACCGACGCTAACACGATAACGTCACTCGCAGCCATGATGGTCGCAACATCGCGCCGATAACCCAAGAAGGATACTGAACGATGGACACCTAGACTGGCTGCCAGCGATTCTAAACCGTCGCGCTCCGGCCCATCGCCGACAACCAAGAAGTGAGCCCCAGGGAAACTCTCAAGAATCTGTACAACGCTTTCCAGAAAGTATCGGTGCCCTTTCTCCTGACTTAGCCGGCCTACAATCGAGACCACTTTCGACGCACCTTTCAAGCCGAGTTGTTGCCGGAGTCGTACCGGATCCGAGTCCACGTCGACGCTGAAGGGTTTTGGATCGATGGCATCATGCATGGTCATGACTCGTTGCCTAGGAAGCCGTGCATTCAGCAACTGATCTCGCGTATAGTTGGATACTGGCAAAACGCGGTCAAACCACCGCAACGCAAAGAGATCAATGTGTTTGTACAACCGCAGCGGTAGCGTTCGATCGGTATAGCCGCGAATCGAGGCCACTGCCGGAACGCCGACCAGTTTAGAAACCAGCGCTCCAATGATGTTGCTCTTGTACCCATGGGTGTGAAGCAGTGCGTAGTCTTCATTTCGTAGTTTCTCTGCAATAGCTAACACATTACTGGGCAAATCTCGCCATCGGTCATTGAGCTGAACTGCACGTCCTTTCTTCCGGCGCACTGTCATAACAAGGGGGTGCATCATAGGGAGTTCTGGTCGAGGACGATACAGCACTAGTACCTCGATTTCAAAACCATGGCGGCGCATAGGGTCGATGAGTTGACTGATCTGACGCTCCGGACCCCAGAAGCCGGCGCTACATTGAAAATAAAGGACCTTCTTCATGACTCGACTCAGCCATCCTCATCCGGTGCGTGGCAGAGACCAACGAACTTAACCGCAGCACTGACATGGGAATGGCGTTTAATACCAATTGCCCTTTCAAACGCCATGAATCATGAGTTTAGCGCCGGTTGAGTAGCTGCAAGCCATGGCGAGTAGCGTATCGAAGGCTTTGGGGAAAAGCGCTGTGTTGTGGGACGGATCCCCACCCGGGAGTGCCGAAGTCCCGAACTTGTTCGAGTTGCCCCCACCGGGCTGCCAGTCTGTGGACGACAAGCCCCTCAACAAGTTGAGGACTCCCACCGCAGATGCGTTTTTCAACAGAATCATCGAAACCAAGCGTCGTTGTACGCTTCGCGCCCTTGGTTTCGATACGGCCTTCGGCCTACTCAACCGGCGGACACTCACTTATTCATGGTACTTCATACAGCAATTGGTATAACCACGTATTGCCGGGCTCGTTTCGCTATCTCCTGGTGCAGAGACGGCTCACCTCCCAGACGGACGATGGCTCGGGCAATGGCCGGCGGCTCCAGGAGGCCGATGGTCGGTAGAGGACCAGGACGTCCACGCTGATGGCACGTTCCTAGAGAGGGTAAATCAACTGGAGAATCTGCCGATCAGGCCCCCCAAGCCCAGCACTGGTCCGAAGGTGGAGAACCCTGAGCATTGAATCAGTCCAGGTAGCCAAGGGCCCGAAGCCGTTCCGTGATGACATCATCAGTTTGCTGGTCCATATGTCCTTCGACCACTGGTGGAGCCATCGGAGGCGACCCTTCTCGTACTGGATAGGCAGCAAGATGCTCCTGTGTGAACACCTCAGTCAGAACGTGACCATCCATGTCCCCTGGTACCGGCAGGCCGAGCGCATAGAGGATGGTGGGGGCAACGTCAATGAGATGTGCGCCATCTAGGACCACACCTTGACGAACGCCACGGCCAACTGCCATGAAAATACCCTCTGGATAGTGGCGCCCCCCGGATGATTCTGGCGGCAGAGGCTCAATTATAGCCTGTGCGGCCATGTGCTCGCTGGGCAGATATGGCCGGTCACGAAGGGAGAATACCACGTCCGGCAACTGAGCCAAGCAGGAACCAGTGTAGACTTCCTCCCGGCGGTATGCAGCGCTGATCACTGGCTCGCCGGTGTCCGGGTCATGGAGGTTCACTAAAGCCGCGATCAGGCTATCGCGCACTTCCTCATACGGTTCACCATGCGGCACGATGCCTGTAGCTTCCCGCCCCACCAAGTTGACGTAGAGCGCCTGGCCAGTTAGGCCGGTGTAGTACACACGAGTCCTCAACCAATCAACAGCAGGTGCAGCGGACTTGTCCAGCCGTCGGCGAAGCGCCTCTCGCTGGCGATTGTCCAGCAGCCTGCCACGCAGGTTAAGCACATCCAGCATGCGACCTACGGTTCTTATTCCCTCGACGACCTGGCTACGGAGGGGATGAGGCATGGCATCCCCCTCCAGGGCCAGGAATCCGTGTTCCAGCAAGAAGCGATTGACGTTGAAGCGACGGTAAACAGGTCCAAAACCATGATCGGACACGACAAACAGGGTTGTCCGCCCATCCAGCATCCCTAGTCTGTGACCCACTACCTTGTCCACGGCCTGGTAGCAGCGTAGCAGCAATGGGCGCAACCGGCCGGCCTCGTTGTCATCGTGATTAGGATGAGACTCGTCGAGAACGCGCCAGAAATGATGTTGAATGGGATCGAGAGCCTGGACGACGTTGATGAAGAAATCAAAGGGGCGACTTTCCAGAAGACGCAGATGGGCCACCTCACGCCGCTCCACCCAGTAGAGGACTCGCTTCAGGAAAGCGGATGTCCGATCCACTGAGGTGTAGGGGTCGGCTTCGTAGTCCCCAGCTACTTCCTTGAGCCAATTCTTCAGTTCAGGGGGATGGGTGTACGGCGTGTCCTCGCCGGGCGTCATCATCCCGGAGACCATCACGCCGTTGATGAGTCGTGGAGGATAGGTCAGGGGGACATTGACTGCCCCGACAAGCCGGCCGTGCTCTCCCAAAATGTCCCAAAGGGCAACTGTGCCGACGTTGCTGGCATCCACCGGCCACCGCTCGTCCGTGGATGGATCATAGCGCCAGAAATCCACGATGCCGTGCTTGCCGGGGCCTTTGCCAGTGACCAGGGAGACCCAGGCAGGGGCACTGTATGGTGGCACTACCGACTCGAGTTTGCCGTGAACACCCTCGTGGGCCAGACGCGCCAGGTTCGGCAGATACCCGGCTTCCATCCACGGGCGGAGGATGGTGAAAGTGGCACCATCCAGCCCCAGCACGACCACGCGGGGTCGAGTTCGGGAACCCTCAGTGTCGGTCATCAATTGCCTCCCAACGCCCAGCGGAGCACCTGGCGATGCAACGCGAGCTTGTGCGCAAATCGGGTACGGTGGTTGGCATTTCGGGCTACCAGCCAGAACGCAGCGAAGAGGACGAGTTTCCCTGCGGTCACGGTTGCCACCATCAGACGATGAACCGCCGCCGGGCTGGCGCCATAGCATTTGCGGAACATGCGATTCGCGCTTCGCAGCGCCTCCACGGCCATGGCATCGCGGATCTGAGAACTGCTGTAGCCGCCCCAATGCCGAACCCGCGCTTCCGGCCAGTAGACGACCCGCCAGTCAGCCCGTTTCAGACGAAAGCACAACTCGGTATCCTCAAAGTACATGAAAAAGCTCTCATCCAGAAGACCAACCTGATCCATGGCCTCCCGCCGGACTACCATGCAGGCACCGGATAAAGCATCCACGTCCCGTGGGTCCCTGTGATCCCAGTGCCCCATGGGAGCGCCGCTGAAGAGACGATGCCGCGGGAACCGCCTAGTGAGCCCACTCACCTCGCAGAACTCCGTCCAGAGGGTGGGGAAACGTCGGGCGCATCGATAATCTACCTCTCCGGATGGCGTGAAGGTCATGGGGCCAGCGGCGGCGGCGTCAGGCATCCCATCCAGGTAGCGCACCAGACTCGTCAGTGCATGGGCCAGGATCTCCGCATCGGGGTTGAGCAACGCAACATAGCGACCCTGTGCCTGGGCCAGGGCTTGGTTGTTCGCAGCAGCGAAGCCCCGGTTGTCACGGTTTTCGACAACCTGGGCCCAAGGAGCAACCTGGCGAGCTACATCGGCGCTGCCGTCGGCCGAAGCGTTGTCAACCACGAAAAGCTCCAGGGGTATCACTTCCCGCTCCGTTTCCAGCGCTCGTAGGCAGTTCACCAGAGGCCCGGACGAGTTCCAGGTAACCACCACAACAGTCAGAGCTAACGACGCTTTGCCGTGTTCGCAAGCCGTAGCTGTCGGTTCAACCGTATCAACAAGCCTGCTGTTGAAGGATTTCATCAAAAAGACTCTCCATCTGACGCGCAGAACGTTCCCAGGTGAATTGGCGGATGTGTTCATAACCTGCTTTGGCGATGCGTTTCAATTCGTTCTCATCAGCCAGTAGGCAAATTAGGTTGCGGGCCAGGGCCTCTGGATCGCAGGGCGGAGAGACCAGCGCGGTTGTGCCGGGGCTGGTATATTCCGGGATAGCGCCCACACTGGTGGCAACGACGGCGCACTGACCGGCCATTGCTTCCATCGGTACCAGCGCAAAGCCTTCGATCCGACTTGGCGAGAGCCAGATGTCGCACGAGCCATAAATCTCACGTAGCTTGTGCTGGGGGGGATTCTCGTGAAACTCCACATCACGAGGCAGGCCCGCCTTGGGCTTTTGGGTGCCAAACATCACTAAATGGATATCAGGATAAACAGCTCGTGCCGTCTCGAACGCAGCCAAGCCATCCTGCACACCTTTGACCGGATTCGGATGATAAAGCATCCCGATGCGCTTATTATGATTAAAGTGCTTGTGCTCGATACAGAACTGGCTGAGGTTCACGCTATTCAGGATAGGACCGTAAACGGGGTGACCTGACTTTTCCATGACTAGTTCCTTCAACCACAAGCTGACGACAATTTTATGAAGCACCATGCACCAAGTGGCCTCCACGCGCTCGGGAGGCGCAAACCAGATATCATACCCCTGAATCAAATAGAACTTCCGACCTTTCTCCGGCCCGCAGCGATTAACCCACTCGGCCGTTGTCCAGTCCACAGCCAGGATAATATCGGCATCGGGGATGGATTGCGGACGTAGATCTGGCACGCGACGCAGTGGCACTTTTAGAGGAAACCAAGCAGGAATTTGCTGCCTCAAAATTCTGGCAGTCCAGTAGCGCAGATCGTATCTTGCACGGCGTAACAGACCTACCCATCCCCGCCAGTAGGGTCTGACGTTAACGTAGTATGGGGGGCGGCGTGGATAAATGATGGTTACTTGGTGGCCTAGCTGGTGCAGGTTATTGGCGTATTCGAGGGGTACCCGGATCCCTCCTGCAATGTGGATGTGGGGTATAGCAATGGTTATTCTCATGGTCATACTTCTGACAAGTGGTAAGGTGTACGCCTTACAAAGTAACCGGAAGCCAAAATCAATGAAGCTATTATCTTCTGATCTACTTTAGGGCTTTCGAGCCAAGGCCACCAAGATATTCCCAATGCGCTGCGGAGGCATGAGGCCGATCAATTCCAAGCCATAGCACCCAAGGCGATAAATGAGGCGCAACCAGAGGCGAACAGTGGCTGGCAGCCAACTATTCAAACCATGAAGTTCCGGCCGTCTAAACGGGCCTATCATCCGTGGAGCTATTTCTACCCCCTGCACGCGCAGAGCGCGAAAACCGGCCTTTTGCAGCATCGCACGCAGTGTTCGGGCCGAGAAGTAGTACAGATGCGCCGGAGGTTCATACCAAGAACATAGACCTCTTGACAACTTGTCCAATATCCCTTCAACTTCACCGGTTATAATCAGAATAAGCCCGCCAGGCTTCAATACCCGATGGGCTTCCCGAAGTGTACCGATAGGGTCAGCCAGATGTTCTATTGTAGCCCATAGAGTAATCACATTAAAAGAATTCTTAGGAAGATGAACATTGAGGAGGGTCCCAGTTCGCACATCTAGACCCAACTTATCCTTGGCCCATCGAGCTGCGAATTCTGACAACTCAACCCCAACCGTTTCCCAACCTTCAGCTCGGGCCATATCAAGAAAGAATCCCAGAGCACAGCCTATGTCTAAGACACATCCCGGGTGTGAAAATTTCTGGCGGATGAGAGGCCAATAAGTCCGGAATTGATGCATATGAATTTCTTTGTCTCGCAGATAATCAGCATAGCCGGTTGGTCTACGATTACCTCGGAAGAACTCTTCAGTATAGAAAGCCCGCAGAGTTTCAGCATCCGGCATGGGGTTTACATAGATCAAGCCGCAGTGCTGACAGGAGACAATGGTCCAACCATTCACTCGATAACGTTGACGGGTGTCATCAGCACCGCATAGATTACACTGAATATATCTCAGCATTAAAGTCGCACATCCTCCGCTTTGTAGGCTTCATACGCCCAGCTACTCGGCGGCCCAGCCGCCGTAGATAATTACCATATTCCAGAGATACACGAATGTTTCCGACAATACGTATGTGGGGGTATCGCGATAGTGCTTCTTGCCGCGATTATAACCTCAGGATAGCACGATACAACGCTCGATCCTGGGCATCCCAGTACCCACTGCGCCAGACGAAGAGGATATAGACACTCACAAAAACAAGGCCACCGCCAAGCCCGGCTGCAGCGTGCGCCAGACGGCCGGTGGGCAGGTAAGCCAGAAGGCCTTGTCCAGCCAGATAAGACGGCATGGTCGCCAGTAGACAGGCCCACAAAGGGGGGGCATACAGCTTGTGCCACAGTGTCCGCCATGTCTGATGCAGGAAACGATGCCATTGAACCAGGAAATATAACGAGCCTAGCACGACGGCGGCCAGAGTCGCCATCAACAAGCCGTCCAGGCCCAGTGGGTTCATCAGGACGATCCCCAGAGAGAGGTTCACGACGATGACCAGCACGGCGTACCGCGCCTCGAATTCTGGATGCCCCACGCCTCGCGCCATGGCGGTGCCCATCGCGGTGAGGAGGTTGAAACCGTAGGCTAACATGAGGAACTGGATGACACGGGCCACCTCTGGTGGAGGCGTTCCCAGCCAAACAACGGCGATAGAACGGGCATGTAGGGTTGTGATAACCCCTAGCGGAGCAATGGCTAATACCAGATACTTGGACCCTTGCCGATACAACCGCTGCAAGCGATCATGATCGTACTGGGCATGCAGTTCGGCGGTGGCCGGCATCACCGCTGAGCTCAGCATCCTGAGAAGGGAGGTCAAACTGTAGACGATCTTGAATCCTAGCTCGTAGGCGGCCAGCAGGTTCAGGTTGAGAAGGTAACCGATCAAGAGTTTGTTCATTTGCAGGCTGACCAGAGCGCCCAGACTGGTGATTTGCACCTTCAGGCCGAAGTTCAGCAGTATCTTCAAAGTCTCCCGTCGCACTAAAAGAGGATTCAGGCGTAGCATCGGGAAGACACGAAAGGCAAGTACAGCCGACAAACCGGTCGTGAGGATCATGGTAATGATTTCGTTCAGGGCCAGCCCTTTTAAGCCGTACCCCAATTGCAGGGAGGCAACGGCTCCCAGAGCGTTAAGCGTCGCGCGGAAAGCGATAATCAGATTGGTTAGGTGCATTTGCTGCAGTCCGGTGACGAGGCCTCGAAACACTCCCAGCACATTGCCCAGGGCAAATGCGACCACCGCCGTTACCAAAACCCAGCCTACCTCTTCCCACTGCTCCGGCGGAACCCGGAAGGCGGACAACACCACGGGGCGTAGTATCACAGTCAGCGTGATGGCCACAGTTGCCAAAGCGGCGTAGAGGAGCAAGGCGGTGCTCATCACGGAGTTGAGGCCGTTGTAATCCCGCCGGGCATAATAATGCGCAACGTGTCGAACCAGGGCATTGCCCAGTCCCAGGTCCCATGTGAGCAGGTAGTTGGTGATGACCAGCACCAGGGACCACAGGGCGTAGCCTGCCATCCCCAGTTTGGCCACGAGAAAGGGGGTCAGCAGCAGGCCCAGGAACATGGCCCAGAAGCGGCCGGTAAAGTTGAACAGCGTGTTGTGGATTATGCGTTTGGTCAGTGACACAGGCATCACAGTTGACCTGCTCCGTTTTGGGTTAGCTTGAAGCAGGCTAATTATACCACCACTCTTATAAAAACAAAGGTGTCATCAGGCTTCCACCCTGACACCTTTGCTTGATCAGGAGCAGTACAGGAGTATTGGCTTATTGCGCTTCAACGTAGATGGGATCGGACGAGAAGGTCAGGTCGACTGAAGAAGCACCGCTGTAAGTATCGGAGTTGCCCAGCTTATCCGTGACCCTCACCTGTCCGGTCCACGTCCCCAGCTCAGCCACACTAACGGCCATGGTCTCCACAGCGTCTTTGTTCTGCCACTTGATCTTCTCCCCACTGTCACGCCACAACACCAGCTTCTTGGACTCTCCCTCTTTGCAACTACCCCCCTCCTTGACACAAAACGTATACGCTTGAATCCTGGGCTTGCCAGGTACATCCAACTGCTGGTCAAACTCATAACCATCCAACTGCTGCGTCAACACCTGGTAGGCAGTGTAAGCTGGCCGAAGCGTCAGATCACTGCGCACCAAACCGTAGTTGAACGGATCCTCTGCCTTGTCCACCAACGTGTACCAGGCGATGACCTTCAAACCAGCCGCCAGCCCTCGCACATTCACGTGGACGGCATGGCGTGCCTGCAATTCCTCGCATGTCGGAACATCGGAGCAACCTGAGCTAACCATCAAACCGACCTCACCAGTTGCCATCGGCTTGTTCAACCCATACTCCGTCTGCCACTTGTAAATGGAATACGCCCCACGCGTGTTGGGGTTGAAACTGGCGTCGCTCACCGCCTGATAGAACTTGGCGATGATCTCCTGATTCTCCGGCAAGGTGCTGGAACTGCCATCCCAATCATCCCGACGGAAGTTGTACTGGTTGACAGCTATGATGTCCACGTAATCATCCGGGTGATCTTGCATGTATTTAAAGGCATCCCGGAAGAAGAACCAATCCCACACGGGCCAGCCGCTAGACCAGAGCGGCTCGTAAGCTGGCGCACCGAAGATCACCTGGGCATTGGGATTGGCACTGTGGGCGGCATCCCACGCCACCGCCAGCATCCGCGCATACTCATCACCATGTCCTCCCCAGCATCCACCTGCATCGTGACCCTCAGGGTATGTAGTCCACTGATCTTGCTCATTGTAGAAGACCCAGTAGGGTGTTACATCTGCATAGCGGGACACCAATTGGTACACGAATTCACCAAAGTCGTCCAGGTGCGAGAGATCAATGGGACCACATGCCCGCTGAGCAGCCCAACTCGGGTTGTTCATTACGATGACGTAGGGCATGAGGCGCCGATCGTTGCGGTAGACGTTGAAGGCGCCATCGGGCCAGTTGTAGGTATGGACGCCACCTACTGGCGCATTGGGCTCAATGCTGGCCCAACTAACGCTGGTTCTGTCCAGACGGAAGCCCGCCCCCGCTGCTAGGTCTCGCCGTGTCGGATCCGTGTTCCACCCACCCATGTCAATGGCCAGGACAGGAACAGTGAAGGGCGGAGCCCCGCAGGTGTTTCCCCACTGCACCGCAACTAGCATGATGTCCACGATGTCTATGCCCCCATCGCTGTCGAGGTCATACAGATCGCAGACCGGGTCGGCACTCCGCCAGCAGTTGGCCACGTACATTATGTCGCCTACGTCCACAACGCCATCTTCGTTGAAATCCACATCGCATGGGTCTACTGCCGCCATAGTGCTGAAAGACCCGCTAAGACTAGAAACGGCGGAATGGGGGTCCGTCAACTCAACGTAATTTGTTCCCATGGCGGTCATAGACATCTGCAATGACTGGCTAGCACTGTTAGGGGAACCAAAGGCCACGTATGTTACTGACAGGATCAGTCCAATTACTAAGATAAAAAGAATGGGAACTTTTTTAATCACGTCACGCCTCCTCTCCGGGGACAGTTGGACGAGAATAGAATCTATTCCTTATTGAGTGATGCTCAGGGTACTGTTATTGTATTATACCATTGCTTAAGCATCTTGTCAATAGAACCACCGTGAAACTTGCGTGAATTAGGGCAGTTTCAGCCTTGCTCATGACTGCCTCCGGAGATACTGATAACTTGCTTTATAAACAGACCAAGTAGTGTTACATAAATAAGGCCGAGTAGAACATAGGACCCCTTACTTCCCCATATTGACGGCCTATTCCTGACCAGGCCAGTCAACAAAGGGACTGACGAGGTCTCCGCGCGACGCACATCGGTCGCGATTCGCGTGGATGTACCAACCTGAGCGATTTCCACAAATCGGGTGCCAGTGGCAATCACGGTCGGCGACTGTGCCCCCGCTGTAACTGTCGTGGAAACCGCTGAGCTTGGCACCACTGCGGTACCATTCACCAACCCATGCATCTCTCCCCCGCCGACCTGACAAGGGAGAACCATGATCAGCAAGGACGAAAGAGCTATCATCACGCCTATATTGACTACCAAGTATAGAACACGGATTTGCATAGTCAGAGCCGGCCTTCCCTCCTGGGCCTGAACGGGACAGGGGTTACGGTACATTCTAAACAAAGACTGGGTCGGACGAAATCTCGAGGGTGATTTCGGTGGGGGCCTGGATCACCTGGGCACTCCCAGACTTATCCGTGACGCGCACCTGCCCGGTCCACGCTCCCAGCTCGGCCGCACTGACAGTCATGGTCTCCGTAGCGTCTTTGTCCTGCCACTTGATCCTCTCTCCACTGTCACGCCACAACACCAGCTTTTTCGTCCCGCCCCGATCAAACCGATACGCCTGTATCATCGGCTTGCCGGATATAACCAACTGCTGATCAAACACATAACCATCCAACTGCTGCGTTAACACATGATGGGCATAGTAAGCCGGGCGAGGCGTCAAATCACTCCGCACCAAACCATATTGGAAGGAATCGTTCGGCTTGTCCACCAAGGTGTACCAATTTATGATCTTGAGCCCGCCCGCCATCCCCCGCACATTCACGTGGATAGCGTGACGTGCCTGCAGATCGTTCGTAGCTGGATTCTCAGACGACCCTACCTGAAGCCCTACCTCGCCAGTCGCCAGCAGCTTGTCCAACCCATACTCCGTCTGCCACCTGTCAATGGAATACGCCCCAGGCGTGTTGGGGTCGAAACTGACATCACTCACTGCCTGGCGGAACTTGGCGATTATCTCCTGGTTCTCCGGTAAGGTGTCAGACCCACCATCCCAGTCATTCCGACGGAAGTTGTACTGGTTGGCAGCTATGATGTCCACGTAATCATCGGGGTGATCACGCATGTATTCAAAGGCGTCCCGGAAGAAGAACCGATCCCACGTGTTCCCCTGATCCCACGCCGGCTCGTAGGCCGCCGCCCCGAAGATAACCTGGGCATCGGCATTGGCACTGTGAGCCGCATCCCACGCCACAGCCAGCATCTGCGCATATTCAGCACCATGCCCACCCCAACATCCACCAGCGTCGCCCGGATGAGTAGTCCATTGATCCTCCTCGTTGTAAAAGACCCAGTACGGCGTCACATCCGCGTAGCGAGACACCAGTTGGTACACAAACTCACCAAAGTCGTCCAGGCGTGAGGAATCAATGGGACCACATGCCTTCTCTGCAGCCCAACTCGGATTGTTCATTACGATCACATAGGGCACGAGCCGCCGGTCGTTGCGATAGATGTTGAAGGTGCTGTCGGGCCAATGGTAGGTGTGCACGCTACCTACTGGCGAATCAGGCTCGATGCTGGCCCAACTGACACTGGTTCTATGCATGCTGAAGCCCGCCGCTGCTGCCAGGTCTCGCCGCGTCGGGTCTGTGCTGTGCCCGCCCATGTCAATGGACAGGATGGGAATGGGGAAGGTCGCGGTTGGGGTCGGCGTGGCCGTTGGCGTGGCCGTGGGCGTGGCTGTCAGCGTAGCCATCGGCGTGTTCGTCGGGGTACTTGTCCGTGTGACCGTGGCTGTCAGCGTGGCCGTTGGCGTGCTGGTCGCTGTTGGTGTGACGGTGGGCGTCGGCGAGAAGGTAGGGGTGGGTGTGATCGTCGGCGTGGCGGTGGGTGGGGGGGCTATGTAGGAACTCAAGAGCAGGGGGAGATAAATGACTGTTGATGTTCGTACAGGCATGCCAAAGGAGGCGCGTATGGACGCGAAATCAGCGCAGGCCAGGCCTACAAGCATCAGGCTCAGCAAGCCTAGAAGAGCAATCCGATAGCGAGAAGACACCACACCCTCCGGTCTTTTATCCATAGAAGTAGGGAATGATCAAGAAGGCTATACTGAAAGTGTCGAGTAACAGTAGAAGGACTAACAGAGCGCTCACCCAGGCGGTACGATAGCGCTGCGGAACCACTTCAGACCAACCCTGCACGAACAGGGTGGCAATCGGGATGATGACTACAAACAGGTAGCGTGCTTGCGGCCAGCCGCCCCAGCCTAGATCCCAGCGGCGAATTTCATTAGCATAAACCATCACGATCATGGTCACAACGCTGAAGGTCAGGAGCGAAAGACTGGCCAGTAGCCAGGTGGGTCGTTTATGGATTCCCTTCATCACCCGGCCGACGAACAACACCAGTCCGGCCAGAGCTACCAGACTCAACCCGGCGGCCACAACGTAAAAAGCCAGAGGCCACTGCACCTGGAGCAGCGCGAACCGTCCCCAGAAGGTCTCAAACAGAAAGCGGGCGTAGTGGACGTAGCGACTCAGAGCCTCCGCGCTGAAGTAGGATTGGTCTGGGGAAAAGGGAAATTGCTCCGACGGCAGGAAAAAGTAAAGCTTAACCAACCACTCGGCCACAGCCGGCGCTCGCTGTGACAGCCAGGCAAGTCCACGACTGCCCAGCCAGATCATAAAGCCCAACACTAGCCCGGTGGCGCCGAGGGTATAAACGATGTTTCTCTTCGAGAAAATGCTTGGACGGTGCACCCGGAGATAGAGCACAACCGCCATCAGATGCATGGGCAGCAGCACCAACGCGGTGCGCTTGGCCAAGAGCCCAATCAGTGAGAACACCACCAGCCCGCCGGCCAATGGAATCGAAAGGCCAGACTTCAAGGCCACAAGCCAAAGGGCCAGCACCAAAGAGACGGCCGCTTCGACCAGATGGTCGCTGTTGATCATTCCGCTCAGGGATGTATAAGTGGGCAAGAACACTATAAAAGCCGGGACTGCCCAGCTCAAGGTTGGATGCGTGTCACGTAGGGCACTAGTGGCGATGACAGCCGCTACGATCACGACCACGCCCAGCAGCACCGACAGAACTCGCATCAGGTAGAAGTGCAGATTGATGTCCTCAGGCGCCAGGAGCAGAGCGCCCAGGTAGAGCAAATAGGCCAGGGGGGGCTGGTGCAACTGATGGCTGGACGCACCCCAGACTTCAGCGAATCTGTTGCCTGGTTGGAGATAGCGACCCGTTCGCCAGAAATCAAAACGTTCCATTGAGGCGATGATTTCCTGCTCCACCGCCGGGGTGCTATCACCCCACTGAACCAGGCGGCCCTTCTCATAGAGAAGTCGTACATATTCATAATGCTGGGCCTCGTCGGGCCCCTGCCAGGGCGGGAGCACAGCGCTGTACAGCAGGCCACGAACCAGGCTCAAAGCGATCAACAATAGCCACCAACGCTTGCTGCTCATCAATAAGCTCCTCGACTGGAAAGGACGGCGGGGATGGTCTTGAGCAGGATTTTGATGTCTTCCCACAAAGAGTAGTTCTCGATGTAGGCCAACTCCAGCTTCAACCGCTCTTCGAAGGGTAGATCGCCACGGCCACTCACCTGCATCGAGCCGGTGACGCCTGGCTTGACCAACAGGCGCTGCGCCTGCCAGGCGCTGTAGCGCTCGACCAGGTCCACCTGTTCCGGACGGGGGCCAACCAGGCTCATCTGGCCCCGCAGCACATTTATGAGCTGGGGCAATTCGTCCAGGCTGATTTGGCGTAGCCAACGCCCCACCCGCGTCACTCGCGGATCGTTCTGGAGCTTGAACGCGGGCTGCTCAAGTTTCTCGACGTCCACAACCTGAGGCAAGCGCTGCTCGGCATCGGCCACCATGGTGCGGAATTTCCACATCCGGAAAGATCTCCCGTACTGCCCGGCCCGCTCCTGCCTGAAGAATACCATCCCAGGAGAGTCCAATTTGATCAGCAGCGCAATGATCACCATCAGCGGAGCACACAGCACGAGGCCGACGAGTGCGCCACACAGGTCAAAGGTTCGCTTGATGATGGCATCGAGGCCGGAGATGGGTGGTTTACGGACGGTGACAAACGGGACGCCCCGCAGGTTCTCGATAGCTGTGTGCACAGTGAGAATGTCCAGCAGGTCAGGGACAAAGCGAATCTTCACTCCACGCTGCTGCAAGGCCAGTATCAGACCGGCCAGGCTGGCCCGATGGCGACTTAGGGTGATAAATACCTCGTCCACGTTGTGCTGGGCCACTATATCGGGACATTCGGCCAACGTGCCCAGGCGAGGGAAGGGTGCCGCCCGTGTGGACTGGCTCTCATCGTCCACAAACCCCAGAACCTCGTAGTCAGTCCAACTCTGCAACTGGCCCGCCAGTTGACGCCCCCCGGGGCCGATACCCACGATGAGGACGCGACGGCGGCCGTAGCCGGGCAGGCGCAGGTAAGTGAACAGACGTCGCATCACCAGGCGGAAGGTCGCGAGCCCTGCCACATCTATCAAGTAAAAGTACAGAAAGAGAAGCCGTGAGAAGTCTTTGATCTTGAGAAAATAGAAAAAGGCGGCCAGGGTGAACAATGAGAAGGTAGCCGCAAACAGGATAGTGCGGATCTCGACGTTTGCATCGTGGAGGTTATGCTCGTTGTACGCACCCCAGAGTGAGAAAACCACGCCCCAGATGGCCAGGACGAGGGCGACGATACCCGGCGTCACATAAACCAGATCCGGTTCCAACCCCAGGGGCACCAGGTACCGAATGAAATTGGCGAGCAGCAGCGCGCCCAACGTCAGGAGAAGATCACCGAGTAGAAGGCTTATCCTCGCGGCGTAGCTACGCCGTGGCCACATAACCGTGCTCCTCACTTAACTTCGCCCCTCGACAGGCTCAGGACAAAGCCGCGACGAACGCCCGCATCTGTTCTGCAAAACGAGCGGCGTCAAATTGGCGAGCGTGCTCGCGGATAAGCTGTTTGTCAAAGGCTGTTCGTTCAAATTGCTCAACGGTTTCACCCAGAGCGGCCGGACTCTGTTCTTGGAAGAAAAGTCCTGTGACGCCATCCACCACCGTCTCTAGCGCGCCGCCGGCGGTATAGGCGATGACCGGTCGGCCGGCAGCCTGGGCTTCGACCGGGACGATGCCAAAATCCTCCACTCCAGGAAAGATCAATGCCCGACAACGGGCCAAGTGTTCTCGAACCACTGGCCGGGGCTGATAACCGAGGAAGGTGATGTTCGGCCCGGCCAGGCTCTGCAAGCGCCGAAGCTCCGGCCCATCGCCGATGATCCGCAGGGGACGCCCCAGATGGTTAAAAGCGGCCACGGCCAGGTCAATCCGTTTGTAACCCGCCAAACGGGACACCACCAGGTAATAGTCCTCGTCTCGATCTTCGGGCGTAAAGTACGTCGTGTCCACCGGCGGGTGGATCACCGTCGCCTCACGGCGGTAGTACTTCCAGATGCGGCGGGCCACGAAGCGCGAGTTGGCGATGAAGTGATCCACTCGCGCGGTGCTCAACACGTCCCACAGCCGAACGTAGTGCATCACCAGCGCCGTGACCGCCCGACCCATCCACCCCATCTGCCGGGTGTACTCAGGGTACATGTCCCAGGCATAGCGCATTGAGGTATGGCAGTAGCAGACGTGCAAAGTCTCAGGAGGGGTGATGACGCCTTTGGCACAGGAATGGCTGCTGCTGATGATCAGGTCATAGCCGCGCAGGTCAAATTGCTCGACGGCTATTGGAAACAGGGGCAGGAATGGCTGGTGACTCCGCCGTGCCCAGGGAATGCGCTGCAAGAATGAAAACCGCAGCTCCATATTCTGTAGAATCTCAGCGTCTCGATTCCGATCATAGACGATCAGCGTGTAGACCGGCGCGTCTGGGAACAGTTGGTGCAGTGCCTGGACTACGGCATCTGAGCCGCCGAGATTGCAAAAGAAATCGTGAACCAGGGCGATCTTCATCCTCGGCCTCGGCTTCAGCCCGCCGTCTCCGCCAATCGCTGAAGAATCTTCTCGGTGATCAATTGGTAGCGAGCTTCCCAGGAATTGGCCCTGGCCACCTCCAGACGGCGGTGGCGCAAGCCCTCTTCGTCTTTCTGAAGAGCTCGAACAACCCCTTGCACGAACTGGTCGTGGTCTTCCGCTACAGTTACCACGTCCCGAAAAGCGGCCAGTTCAGGAAGAGCTGTGGCCACCGTCGGTTTGCCAGTCGCTAGACATTCGTGAAGTTTAGCTGGATAGATGTAGGTCGTGTATTCGTTGATCAGATAAGGTATGATCAATACATCCAGCCCGGTGAGGTAGGCTGGTAGATCCTCATAGCGCTTCGTACCCAAAAAGAAGACGTTAGGACGTTTTCTCAGCAAGGTGACATCCGTGCGCAGCGGCCCGATCATCACTACAGACCACTCGGAGGGCTCGGCCTGGAGACCTTCGCCCAACTGCGCTAGATACTCAACCAGCTCAAGGTCTAGCCTCTCGTCTATTCCGCCAAAGAAGCCTATGCGAGGCGGCTTTATATCAGCCAGGTCGTGGGGAACCTTCGCCCTTTGGGAAAAATGCCCCACGTTGACCCCAGCCGGGGCGTAGACGATGTGGGGGTTGAAGGGCCTTCTCTCGGCGTATAATCTTTCAGATGTCACGAAGATAAGGTCAGCCTTCTGCAGCAGTTGCTTTTCGCTTTGAGCATAAGTGACCAGCACCCCTTTGGGGTTGAGGGCTAGTGCATCCACGCAATCATAGATGAGCAATTTGTGGTCTATCTTGTCTATCACGTTCAAAGCCAGAGGGGTGGGGAGATAAGTCCAAATGATTGGCTTGGAAAACGCCAGTCGCCTCATGATTCCCTTCAAGGTACAGGTCACGATGATCTCGTTGAGAATATCATTGATCCTCGAACCGTGGAAAGGGAAGATGATGGGATCATGGATGTACAGACCTTCTCCTGCTCGACGAACCCCCTGCCTTCCCGCTTGAAAGCGGTGACGGATCCTTCTCACGATTCGAGAAAGGTCCTGAAGCCCCGGCGTGCGGATGCCCAGCGGTTCCACGTACAGCACCCGATTGCCGTCTCGGGCCAGGCGCGACATTAACTCCTGATGCCGCTGCCACAGGAAGTCCCAACTGATCGTGGAAAGACAGAGGACGTTTTCGCCTTGCAGCTTCATCGCTCCACCAACGGGAGACCCACCTCGGCCAGGCTGTAGCTTTTTCTCCATAAATAGAAAGCGCCGAAGAGGGAGGGCAGCAAGACGACCACAGCGTGTAACACCAACCCACAGCTCAAAGCCAAACCTTTCTCGACCGAGAACATGGACAGAGAAAGAATAACCAGGTAGTGGAAGATCCCTATATTACCTGGCGACGACGGCAGCTTGGTTCCAATTTGAAGGACGACGAGGAGGAAGACGGCAGCAACCAACGGGAGTCGTATATCCATAGCCATCATCGTCAACTGATTGGCCAGGATGCTAGCTCCCCAGGTAACCACGGACCAACCCCACAGGGACCAACGGATGTCCGGTCGGGACAAAACAGCAAAGCTAGCCAAGACCAAGCCCAACTGCTGGTTCAGGTCGAAGTGAGGGTCGAAGGGCAGCCTGGTCCAAAGACTCTCCGACCAGTTGATGACCCTGTGCCTGTGACGGCCGGCGAGTATCATCAAGAGGAAAAGGGCCAGGAAAAGTATGGCCGTGGCAAGACCTGGTTTCCAGAGCCACTCAGGAAGGAGAACGAAGGGAACAATGATCATCCCCAGTAGCACGATGATTAAGCTATCCAGCACCTTTTCAACCGCTATGCTCCCCAGGACAAATGCCTTGCTGATATTCTCCGCCTCTCCTGCCAGGTAAACCCTGGCTACTGTCCCCAGCTTGGCTGGCAATACGACGTTGAGGACATGGGCGATCATGAAGACAGAGAAGAGCCTGGTTGTCTTGGCCGGATGGGGCTGCAGCAAGAGCTTCCAGCGGAGAACGGTGGCCCCCGTCGCAGCCATAGCCGCCAGAAAGGCCAGCATGATCAACCCATAGTTCGCCCTGGCCAGAGCCTTCGTCACTTCGGAGAAGGCCACATCCCTGACGGCCAGCCCCAGGGCAACCATGCTCAAAGCCAACCCCAGCAACGGGCGCACCTTGGGCATCAACTCAGTTAGGGTCTCTCGCGCTTTCTTTCTGACAAGGGACATTGTACTTCCCAGGATCTTTGGACCTCAACCACAGTGCTGTGGTAAGGCCGATGATGGTCCAGACGACGACTCCGGGCTTGGCACTGAAGGTGATGTTGTCAACCAGCCCGTGGACAAGATACACTAGAAAGCCGCCCATGGCTCCTACTGCGATACCTTCCAACCGTGTACCCCGTGCGCGCCATAGGGCGCTGATACCGATCAGAAAGAAGACAGAAATGAGAGCCATGCCAGCCACCAGACCCGGAACCCCCAGGTCTACCCCCATCTGCAGATAGAGATTGTGGGCATGAGGCACTTTAGCATCAGGCCCAATCAAAAAAGCCGGATAGAGAACTGGCATAACACGAGAGAAGGTTCCCAGTCCAATGCCAGTATACGGAAAGTCCTGCATCATGTAGATGGCCCGCTGCCACAGCTCCGATCTCTCTGCCGCTGTCACGGTGGTGTTAGTGGCCAACAAGAACTCGGCTACCTGCTGAGTACCAAAATAGCGAACCACCCACCATATCCCGGCCAACAGGGCAGGAAGGCTCACTAAGACCCACCGGCTCCGCCAGACACCTACCACGAGCAAGGCCAGGACTACGCCGACAATTGCCCCTCTGGATTGGGTGAGCAGCAACGTTCCCCCCACTAGAGGGAGCGACAAGCCAAGCAGCAGCTTCCAAAGGCCGCGTCCTGAGCTTGCCGAAGGGTCCTTTGAATCAAACAGGGTCAAGGAAAGGTGCAATGGGAAGATCATGGCCACCGTGCCCCCCACGATATTGCCATTGAAGCCTGCTTCGTTCAAGCGCCGGGCAAGCTTGAGCAAAAAGTTTCCGTAGCTCCCCAAAAGGGCTGAAAAATCACGGGCCATTCCCGCGGTGCCAACCAAGCCGAGTAGAGAAGCTCCTACGCCTGCGAGCAGCAGGACGGCAACTGTGGCACGTATCCGCCTTTCAGAGTGAAGGCTGTTGACCAAGCCGTAGAAAAGAGCGAACTCCACGATCATTTTGTATAGCACCGGCTTGCTCATCGAGGGGGTGACGGAGGGATACAACCCGACTAGCGCCATGCCCAACAGGATCACGATGGGCAAGTCCATGGGCGTAGGGGCTGTCAGGTATCCCTTCGCTGCCCAGCGGCACACCCAGGGAATGGGGATCAACAATAAGCTGGCACTGATGACCTGGATAGGCAATTGGCCAGAAAAGAGCATCAGCGTAACCGGAACAGCCAACAACCACAGCTCATGCTCCGCAATCCAATTGGCCACGCCTTTCAACCTGGCCCTCGCCGTAGGTTTCTCGGCTTTCCAAGTTGGCAGAGAGGCGCTGGTTTCCTTTGGACTCGACAGCGCCTCTCCCTCTACATCTTCACTGCCCATCTGACTTCCTCCTCAGCCTCCCCGGCCAACGATGCGCTACTATTATATATCGGTTTCGCCCTCCGCGCAAGCTTGCTGGGAGCATAAGAAGTGGCCTGGCAGACGAGGTGATGCTATCGAAACTTTCCTCCGCTCTACATATACACAAAAGCGGCGAGCCTCACTATGATGAAGCTCACCGCACTTGTTCTCTCACGCTATCAACTTCAACTACCGTTTCCACAGCCTCGCCCGGGCGGGGCTATTCGCACCAATCGCTATCAGTGTCAGGCCAATAAGCACCAGCCATCCAAAGGGGGCGACCTTATCAGGTGCCGGCGCGGCCCCGCCCGAGCGGGCCACAAAGGAGGAGACAGAAACTCTGGTGGGTTCGGCTTCATCGCCCATGAGACCGAACTCGCTGAAGTGACCCAGAACGGCCACCAGTTCGTTGTTGACGATATCCAGGGAACATCCAGCGCACGGCAGGACGCCTTCCCACTGGCTGCCATCCCAGTAGTAAAGGTTGAGGTTGCTTTCGTCTTCTATCCCCGCGTTCTGCCAATCCGTGTCCTGGTAGCGGAGGGTCAGGGTGTAGGGCGGGTCAAACTGGGTCACCGGGCTTCCCTGTCCATCAGTAGCCTCAAAGTCGCAAGCCATATTAGCGAATATCAAATTGCCGACGGGATTGCTGGGCGAGGCGTTGGGCGTGTAAGTGACAGTCGTCGAGCTGGTCACTGATCCGGCCAGGAAGTCCAGGGTGAGGTCGCCGTTGTCAGCGCTCAGGCTGCCCCCTGTCGCGGGCTCGATGACCGCAGACACCGTGCCCAGGGCTTGGTAGGCATTTATCCGCCCATATCCGTAGTACTGATCCCAGCCCGCATCACCCAGATCATCGGCGCTATCCTCGATGAGGGATCGCACCGTGGCGTTGCTCCTGCCGCCGTCCTGGGAGAAGAGGAGGGCCGCTACTCCAGCCACGTGGGGGGCCGACATTGAGGTGCCGCTCATGTGGGCATAGGTGGAGTTGCCATTCCAATAGGTGCTGTAGATGCTCACTCCTGGCGCTGCCACCGAGATGTACGACCCGTAGTTGGACGAGGACCATCTGGCATCGTTCTGGTCGGTGCCCGATACTCCGATGACGTTGTCGTAGGCGGCCGGGTAGAAGGGGTCACTTTTATTATTATTGCCCACCGCACCAACCAGCACACAGCCCGCATCCCAGGCATAGTTCACCGCGCTCTCCAAGAACGAGGAGTAGGCATAACCCCCCAGGCTCAGGTTGATTACCTTCGCCCCGTTGTCGGCGGCGTACATGAGGCCGTAGGCGATGTCGCTGTACCGCGCCTTGCCCGTGGTGCCGTCTCCCACCTTCACGGCCATGATGCTGCTGTTGAAGGCCACTCCGGCGATGCCCACCCCGTTGTCCGTGGCCGCTGCTATTATGCCTCCCACGTGACTGCCATGCCCGTAATCATCCTGGGGATCATTGTCGTCATTGGCAAAGTCCCAGCCATACACGTCGTCAATGTAGCCGTTACCATCATCATCAATCCCGTTATCCGGAGTCTCGTCCACATTCGTCCACATTTTGGCCTGCAAATCTGGATGCTGGAGATCAACGCCCCAGTCTATGACGGCAACGACGACGTTGGAATCGCCTTTAGAGAGATCCCAAGCCTGAGGAGCGGAAATCTTCTGCGGACCCCACTGGGTGCCGTTGCCATAAGAGGGGTCGTTGGGTTCGTAGGTGGGCTGGGAGATGTAGTCCGGCTCGGCATATTCCACGCTCGGATCCGCTTTGAAAGCGGCGATCTTGGCCTCGACCTCGCCTGGGGGAACGCTCAGAATCTGCACCCCAATCTGGGGGAGTTCGGCAACTACTGTGGTTCCCTGGCTGGCGTGCAACTGGGCCACCTGCGCCGAACCGAGGCCCTCCTTGAACTTGACCACGATCCGATCAGGCACGTAGGCCGCATCAGCCGGAGGCGACCCCTCATCCGCACTCACCGGCGCGCTGTAGACCGCTGTGGTCAAAAAGATTGAAATCGTCAGTAACAGAGCCAACAAAACTTTGCTTCTTCTCTTGTTCATCACACACCTCCTGTCACTTCGCCGCGCCCACCAAAAAAGCGTGCTGTCGGCCGACTTGCCTCCGAACAGCACGCTTTGTGAAATCTGTCTTCGGCAGCCCGGCCATCCTATTAGCTTATGGCGATTCGCCACCTGCTAACTTAGACCCGTAGCTTTGCGCCCCCATCTTTCGATGGGTTTGCCTTTATCGGACCTTTATTCTTTCGTGTGAAAGTACTGAACTTCTGAACCTCTAACGTGTCAGGATAATGATAGGAACATCGCTGGTCGAAGGATCACTCCTCAGCTTTCTCAATAGCTCGCACCCCTCGACGGGAGTCGTCACCAGGCGCAAGACCTTCACCCTGGATTTCGCGCCCCGGCCGTTCCCCGGAATGTCCAAACTGTTTCCCAGAAGGTATCCCCCCGATCTGTACTGAACTCTTAAATCTTCGCCAAAGTGCATTGTCCCTGCCATGTCTATCTCCTTCCTTTAGGTTCTCACTCTGCCGAACAAAAAAAGCGTGCTGTTGGCCGACCTGCTTCCGAACAGCACGCTTCTCCAAATCTGTCTTCGGCAGCCCGGCCATCTTATTAGCTTATGGCGATTCGCCACTTGCCAACTTAGACCCGTAACTTTGCGCCCCCACCTTTCGATGGGTTTGCCTTTATCGGACCTTATGCGATTGAAAAGGAACCTTTGTCTTGTGCGATTATATTATACCAGATTAACCCGCCCATGTCAATAGTAAAAAGAGAAGATTGGGTTAGGACTAGGTTAAGATTTGGTTAACGTTTTCCTCCCGAGGGCCAGTCCTCCTCTCAAACATGTAGCCGAACCCACGCACGTTCAGGATGTGGGGAGGCTTCTTGGAACTAAGCTTCATCTTCCTCCGCAGGTTGTGGACGTGGACCTTGATGATATCCCCAGCCTCCTGGGGGCTGCAATCGTAGCCCTGGACCTCCCGCACCAGGCTGCGGCTGCTCAACACGCGCCCAGGATTCTTGGCCAGGCAACTCAAAAGGCGGAATTCACTGGCCGTCAGCTTTACCGGCTCGCCCTGAACTGACGCTTGGCAGCGATCGAGGTCTACGATCAAGTCACCATACTTCAGCATACCGTTTTGCGCTTGTTCCCTCATCCGACCGGCGCGCCTCATGAGAGCATAAACGCGGGCCAGGAAAACCTTGGCGCTGATGGGCTTGACGAGAAAGTCGTCAGCTCCGGCATTTAGCCCTTTTACGATGTGCTCATCCCGCCCCTGCGCCGCTAGGATGACTACGGGGGTAGTGGTGTGCTCACGAATGTACTGACAGGCCTCAAAACTATCTCTTTGAGGCGTTCTGATGTCCAAGATGACCAGATCCCAGGATTCGCTTGCAACCTTTTGCAAAGCCTCCGCGGTGTTGTAGACGTGTTCGACCTCGAAGCCCTGGTCCATCAAAACACTGGTCATCCCGTGGGTAGCCGCCCTATCACTTTGAGTAACCAGAATTCGTCTCATCACTTCATACCTCTGTTTGAGCTTGAACTCCTTGTCACGACTGATCTTGTCCTATCTTTACCGCTGCCTTATCCACAGGGCACCGCCCGCAGCTAGCGTTGCCAAAACCGCCAGCCCTGGCCATTGGAACTCCCCCTGGCTCGCCGAGGAAGCCACAAAGGAAGATAGGCTAACAGCGGTAGGCTCGCCAGGGCCACCCGGTCCACCAGGGGATGCCAGGGCCTCGTAACCGAAATCTGCTTCGCTGTACGCCCCTTCTTCCCCTAAGTGCACCGGCAGCAGATTGGATTCAGTGGTGAGGGCGTAATCGTAGAGCACTCCCCCTGATTCGAAGTTGCTGTCTGCTACCTTCACAACGTAGTCACCCGGCACAAGACCGCTAAAAAAGTACGCGCCATGGTCGTCCGTGGTTGCGTTTCCTGTTTTTTCGTCTCCGGCTGAGACTAGCTCATCCCCATCGTTGTCAAGCCATAGCTCGAGTTCGACGCCGTTGATGCCCACGTCGAATTCGCTGCCCTGTTCCCCGTTACCGTCCTGATCGTCCCACACGTAGTCGCCGACAGAGGCTGAACCGGCGGCCAAGGCGCCATTCAGATTGAACATGAACGAGGCGGCGATGGCTATCGCTATCAAGCTCTTGCGTCCCTTTTGGCCCAGCCAGGCTGTCATCTTTCCCGTGCCTTCAAGTAACGCCATTTAGTCCACCTCTCTCCACCATGCATGTTGCTGATAATATTATTATAGCATGTCAAGGTTAATACCAGGTAACAAACAAGTTGAAATCTGGTTACAATCGTGAAGGAAACAAAACAGGGACATGAAAGGATTGCAAAGGTCCTTTCATGCCCCTGTTGATCTGAACGATTCGCTACTTTTTACCGTGGCTGAGCTAGCCGCAGCGCGGGGTCGCCGAGGAGAGTATAGGTCTCGATGAGGTCCTGGTAACCCCGACCGCTATCGGCGACGCTCCGCTTGGCCCGCATGACGGCCTCGCCGAGGGTGGGGGCATCGCTGGCGAAAAGGGCCTCGAACAGGGCCTTGACCAAGGCATCTTGCTCGCTGGCCAACAATTCGCTGGTTGAGGCAAAGGCGGCTAGCGCGCCCTTGCCCTGCACGAGAAGCAGCTCCTCGGCCAAACTTTCCGCCTGGGGATGGTGGAAGTAACCGTTGAGACAAGTCATGGTCACTACGAAGGGCAGCTTTGACCCGTTGCGGAGGGCGGCGATGTCCGAGGAGCTGAACACCGCTTCCTTCGCCCAGACGTTCAGGGCGGCGTGGCCCACGTAGTTGACGATGGCCGCGCCCTGATTGAACTCCGCTATGATCCGCGCCGCGCTCTCCTCTGGATCGGCGAAGTCGCTCAGGTAGATCCTGGTCGTCTGATAATCGGGGGGGAGGTAACTCTCAATGAGGTCGTCGGAGGTGGCCTCGAAACTAGACTGGTCATCGTCGGCCACGAAGAGCACCCTGCGGCGCCATTCGCCTGGCGTCGGGTCGCGCTCGTAGTCAACTATCTTGTCCACCACGATCCTGGTCTCGGCTGCGCTGCTGACCGGCAGGCGGCCGATGGCCATCTCAGGCAAGGTGTCACCGTCGAAGTCAACAAACCAGTTGTCGCTGGCCGTCTCGCCGACGAAGTGGGTCTGCACCAGATAAGTTGGTACGAAGTTTTTGTTGGACGCCTGGAGGTTGTCCCGATAGTCGTAGCTGGCGTCACCGACCAGGAGGACGTAGCGGGGGGCGGGCTTGGCCCATTGCTGGTGAGTGTAGCGCAGAAAGTCGCGGATGGCCGTGGGATCGGCCAGGCCATAGCTGAACTCGTCGTAGACCTGTTCGATGGTCACCACCCTGACCTCCAGGCCCCCGCTCTTTCGCCATTCGACCAGGGGCTGGAGGCTCTCGCGGAAGTCTGAGTGAGTGATGACGACGTAATCGGCCTGGTTGTCGCTGGCGCGAAGGTCGGCGTGGTCAGCCAGGGCCATCCGCGTGGGCTCCTTGATGGCCGTTGAACTCACTGCCAGGTACCTTCGCTGGTCAGCGGTTTTATCGGAGAAAGAGACGGCGTAGGCATCGCCCTCAGGTTCGACAGCGTAGCCGCTCAGGCGCACAGCGTTGGCCGGGTCGGTGATGTCGAAGATGCTCACGTTGGGCTGGCTGAATCCGACGATCCGGTAGGCCCCCGCCTGCCCCTCGAACTGGAGTTGGTCGTCCTCGGCGACGAAGCTGCGCTGATAGCCGATCTCGTACCAATCGAGGAGGGCGACCTCGGCCTTGGCCTCTGTATCGCCAGGCGCTTCGAGGACGAGGACGTTCTCCCCCTCAAGCAAGTGCGATGTGGCCGCCTCGACGAGATGCGTCTCCTGGCCGTCCCAGGTGGCGTCCACGACGAGGTGGTCGTTGAGGCGAATGAGAATGTGGTGATCTGGCTCGGCGGGGTCGGAGGTGCCGCCCAGCAGCGCGACTCTGAGAATGCCGTCGTCGTCGGCCAGGTGGTGCAGGGCAAACGTGAACGGGGCCGAAGTGGGAGCGAAGAGCGATTGCCAGTACCAACGATCAGCTCCCTGCGGGGCCTTGGACCAATACAGGGAATCCTCCTCGCGATGGAGGGTGGCCTCGAAGGAGGAGGGAAACGAAGCGGTCTCTCCCGACGATACTGGTCGCTCCTCCGTCCTCTTTCCCACCGCCTGGCTGATGGTCAACCAATAGACGTTGGCGCGGCTGTAGCTGCTCTCGTTGGCCGTGCCGTAGAACTCGATAGCCGGATCATCGGCCTCTCCGACGATCCAAACCGGCAACTCCTGTCCAAGGTTGGTGAGTTGGACCGTGGCTGGCTCAACGCCCTTGAGGTCCAGCCCCACCTCTCGCAGAGCAGAGTTGGTTAGGCGGTATATCCCCTCTTCCTCGACGTAAATCTTGGCTTCGCCAAAAGAGCGGGGTGGCTCCTCTTCTGGCGTACAGGCCCAGAGAGGCAGCGCCAGCAGGAAAAGAAGGAGGATGATCAATCGGTTCTTCATAATCAAAGTACTCTTATTACTCTCCTTTCGCTAGCTTTATGTAATTCTCGACAATTATCGGCCTATATCTTGTGGACAGGCTCACCAAAACCACTAAATGCAGGCCGTCTATCATAGGTGCCAAGCAACGTGCTTCCCGACCCTGCTAGCCCCCACCTCGCTATGTGTCTACATGTAGTAGGTTGTCTGCTTGTAACCACCATATCTTGTGTTTCAGATAATTCGCGAGATTGACGTAATATTAGCGAAAAGAGAGTTGGCTATGACGACTGTAGAGAATAAAACAAATGCTGTCACCAGTAAGAGCAAGAGCCCAATGTTGAGGGGAACTATACCTGTTAAGGTTGAAAACCGATGTTTTTTGACCTAACGGTAGCAACGAAAACGTCAGTTTCTATCCTTAACGAGTATAGGTTCCCGAATAGTGAGCGTATGACAACAGAGGCCAATGAGCCAGCGATGAAAGACACGACTTGTGCAGTAAACGCTTTCTTAAGCCAAGCAGCCACTTGTTGCATAGAAACCACCTCCTAGGAGCACCTATTCAATTCGCATCACTACAGCATTTGGCCCGGTGAGGGCCAACAAGTGATCATACGGAGTTTTTTCGCCCAACTCGTGAGTTCCCCGCCACAGCTCAAGATAAGCGCCCGTTCGTTTGTCTCTGTAACGCTATCACACCAGCTATCACCAGCCCCCCCCAACAATCTGCGGCCGGGTCAGCGATTCACCCAGGAAGAGAGCGGCCCACAGCGTGGCCATCACCGGCTCAATGGTGGTGGCATTACCCCCGATTCCAGTGTTACGTGGCAATCAGTAGCGTAGCCCCTATCGCGAGCACAATTCCCAGGCCCTGTCTGGGTGTGATTGGATCATTCAGAATCACCTTTGCCAACAGTATGGTTAACACTGGGGCAAGCGCCGTGAAAGCGGCTACCAGTGACACTGGCCCCCTAGATACCGCAACCAGGAAGCAGAGCGCGCCAAGAGTGCCAAGTACCCCCGTTATCACAGCCAGGGCAATCCCTGTGGGATGCACGTCGGGTCGAGAATTCAGGGAGAATAGAACGAATACGGCAACCAAGAGGCTGCCCAATCCCTGATAAACGATCCCGCTTCTGGGACTGAGGTGTTCTGCATAAAGCTTGGGGAGGAAAGCGTAGAGACCCCAGAAAACGAACGTACCCAGGGCAGGGATTATCCACCCTTTCATGTCGACCTCCAATGGTAAATACCCATACGCAGTCATCTTGCTCGGCTTTTGCAGCAGCCCATAGCGAGACCATCACCGGCTAGATGGTGGCCGAAATGGTTGCCACTGTATGGGCGGCGGGAGTTTTCTACTTGGATGAAGGGGATTCCATCGGATCCTCAACATCCTTGGCGCCGAACGACAGCAGAGCCAGCCCACTGAACAACAAGCCGATGCCAAGCATCGCGGAAGTCGAGAGCCGCTCACCCAGCAAGACCACACCCAAGGCACCTGCGGTTAGGGGTTCCGCCAGCGACAAGGTGACAGCGGTGGCAACGGGAACAGTTTTCAGACCACGTGCAAATAGAACGTAGGCTGCTGCCGTAGCGATAAGTCCTAGATGCAGGGCAACGGCCAAGCCACGAGGCTGCGCCAACCATGCCAGGTCTGCCGTGAACAGCAACGGGGAAAGCAGGGCTGCCCCCAGGCAGAAAACGACGGCCATCACTGCATCGGGGGGGCGTTCTTCAAGCAACCCTTTGCTCGACACGGCGTAGGTGGCATAGGCGACTCCCGCGCCGAGGGCCAAGAGCCCTCCGATGACGTCCACACTGACGCTGCCACTGGCTGTAAACAACAGGACACACCCCAAAACAGCGAGAGCTGTTGCCACCATCCATCTACGTCCGGGACGTTCCCCTCGCACCAGAAATCCAAGCGTCCCCGCCAAGACTGGAGCGCTCCCGATAGCGATAACGGTGCCCACCGCAACACCTGTCCTGGCAACAGCGGCGAAAAAGCATAACTGGTAGCCAGCCATGCTACCCGCAGCCACAGCCGTAGCCACAACGGGCCAGCGCCCTCCGCCACGCAACACGCCTCGCGCTGAGGCCACAGCTAGCAGCGCAACCCCACCAACAGCCAAGCGAACCGCCCCAATAACCAGCGGGCTGGCACCCAAGGGTGCAAACGCCTGCGCAGTGCCGGTTGTGCCCCACAGCACAGCAGCCGCCAACACCAACCATTGACCACTTCTCCGGGAGCGGTCTCCCACGTCGAATGACATAGATCTTTTCCTGCTCTTGGTGCGCCTATCTTTGTAGCGCAACCACCCCCGCTATCACCAGCGCCCCCCCACAGCGATGAAGAACAGGCGATTTTTCGCACAAAGTTTGCTCCGTATCGGTCACTCCCTCGCTGGCTCATCTGTCGGCAGGGTTACCGTTAATGAAGATATTAGCCTGGGCTACGCAACTCAGGTATACATGTGCCTCTGGAGCGCTAAACCTTAAGATTCACGATCTGCCTTTTTCGCACAAATGCGAATTAGGATAATAATGCCTGACCCTATCTTTGGACTTTGGACAAAGTGGCTTTTAGGTGGTTGAGGCGGTACTGCACGCATCTTTGCAGCTGCATATAGTGGTCAATCGGCGCCATGTTTGACCGGAATTGGGTAGAACATGATTTGTCCAAAGTCCAATACTACACGTGCCCATAGTAATCTCGATGGACCACCACCGAGTAAGCATAATCCAGCAGCGTGCCCCAACCAAAGATCGGGATGTCAATCTCGCGCTGGATGGCGCGCGCAAAAGGCTGCATGCCGGTACATTCCAACACCATCGCCCCCATGTTGGGATGGGCCAGGTGGAAATCAACGGCCACTGGCAGGAATTCCTGCTCTGTCTTGTCATAGTAAGCGCCTGGCGGGTCAGTGCGCTTGGGTTCGTACCACAGATGTTCGAACTCTGAACAGCGGCCGTCGTCCTCGGCCCCGGTTATGACGTAGTTGCTGCCGGGCTGGATGCCAACAGCTTTCAGGTGTGCTTGGGTCATGAAATCTCCTCGTGCCACCAAAATGCCCACCACCTTGTCCGGGCCGATGATCTGCTGAGCTAGAGGGACCTGGAGCAAGCTGGACATGAACACCGGCACATCCACGTAGCCGGCAATGTCCTTCTGAAAGTAGGCAAAGTAACCACATTCGGCGGCGATAGCCCGGCAACCCATGTATTCCAACTTTTTGGCTGCTCGCTGAATCGGCTCCAGGCAGGGCGATTTGTCCTCTTCATGGACCAGAGCATGGATGTCCACCCCCTCGGCGATCTCGTACTGGATGGGAAAGGGGTAAGCGCTGGCGTTGCGCACGTCGCCGGGGAAACCGGGGTAGACGTCGTCCAGAATGATGATGCCCAGGCCCATCCCGTAGCAACGATGGTCCTTGCGGGCCTTGATGTAGTTGATGCCCATATCTCGATTGCGGTACATTGGACTCCCTCCTTGTTTACTGACCACTGATTATTGCGTTTATTCTCTTCACTACGTCCTTGGACAGCGGCTCCGCCCGGTGGTCGTTTACGATCTCTCGCGCTTTTCGATTGGCCCTTTGCTGCAACGTGGTCGCCCCCTCAGCAGCCCAGCGGTGATGGGCGAACCGGTCGGACACGGTTGGGAGCCAGTCCTCGCGAACGTGGCGCAGGGTGTGCTCTGCCTCCAAAAAGTGACCGTCAGGGCCGACCTCGTGGATGAGGTCCAGGGCCAGGGTCTCCTCGCTGATCTCCAGCTTGCGCAGGTAACGCCTGAGCCAGCCGATGATCTCGTTGCAAAAGACCACTAGCTCCAACGAGCCGGTCATGGCGCAGTCCAGGTAGCCGACGTCGTGGATCAGGTTGGCCCCGCCAATGGTATTAGCGAACAGGGTCAAGGCCGCCTCGGCGGCTGCCTGGGCGTCGAACACCTTGGCGTCGCTGCAGCCCGCTGTGCCAAAGATGGGTATCCCATGGTGATGAGCCAGGGCCCAGCCGAAGGGACCTCCGTCAGGGGCGGTGTATGAGCCTACCATCGTGCGCATGTCCATCGTGCCGCCGCCGGGGCCGCTGCGAATGAAAGGCGAGCCCTGGCGTTTGAGTTGCGACAGCACCAGCCCGGCCAGTTGACCTGCGTTGCCCAGGGCCATCGCGCCGGCCACGGTCATGGGCGCGGCGATACCACGACTGTTGCCCGGTGCGTAGATAGTGGGCAGATTCCGCTCGGCGGCATAGAGCAATCTCTGCACGCTCTCTTCGTTGTGCCGAAAAGCTGAAGTGGGGTTCACATAGTTAATGATGAACGGGTGGCGCTGGAGCGATTCCAGCCCTCCGGCCACGGCGGAGGCCATCTCCACAGCGTAGACCGTGCTGGCCGCCTCCATGCCAACGAAGACGATAGGCTTGGTGCTCTCCCGCAGCATGATGGCCATCTGATGGCGTTCGTAGGTCTCCTCCGGCACATCAGATGGCATGAACATGGACATCACGAAATCCAGGTTGGGCAAAGCATCTACCAGACGCACGCCCCGGACGACGTCGTCCAGCACGGCCTGACGACGCTGGCCGGTGTGCAGATCGTAGATGTACATGCAGTCGGAGCCAACGCCGAAATAGCTGCGATAGCCGCCCAGGGACATGGCCCGCTGGCCGTGGCGATTGTAGATCGGGATGTTCTTGGGCACGGTACGCAGCGCCCACTCCACCAGGTGGGGCGGGACGCGCACCAGGTTGCCATCGGAGATGCTGGCCCCAGCTTTCCTGAACAGATCTAGCGCCTCTTGGTCGTAGAAACGCATCCCCGTGCGGGCCATGATCTCCAGGCTGGCCTCGTGCAGCAGGGTGATCTGGTCATCGGTCAAGCTGCGGAACTGAACCGCTCGGTGCTGACTGAAATGATCATATCGCTTCTCCATCAATCGCTCCTGTGCTATGCCACAAACTGTATGCCTGCCAGCTCTCTTTCAGCCTCTTTGGCAATCTCGTTGATCTTCCGACCAACGTCCTCCGGCAGCGGCTCGGGCTGGTGCGTCTCAAGAATCTCAAGAGCCTTCTGGGTCACGACCTCTTCGTAGGTCTTGCCCCCTTTGTCCGCCCAGGCTCTCGGGCTGTCGCGGTTTAAGAATTTGGGCTGCCAGAGTTCTTGCTGAAAGTGAGTCTTGGTGTGCATCACGGTCAAGAAATTGCCCCCCGGCCCGACCTCACGGATCACGTCAAGGGCCATCTTCTCTCGACTAATGTCAAAGCCCCGGATGACCCGCTTCACGTAGCTTATGATCTCGTCACACATGACGATGGCGGCAGGATTGCCAAGCAACCCCTGCCCCAGGTAGCCGATATCATGAATCAGGTTGGCCCCGTCCAGGGCAGACATCAGAGTCCCGAAGGCGTGCTCCATGGCCGCCTGCGCGTCGAGGCAGTGGGCGTCACTGCCAACGGTTGACCACATGGGAATCCCATAATAGTGATATATGTCGGCGAAGGCTGAATTGGTCAATCGAAGATCAGGTGCGCCGTACGAAAAGGTGCCAGCTTTCATGTCCAGGGGAATCGCCCCGAAGCCAGAGATGATGGGCGACCCCTTGCCCTTGAGCTGGTGCAGAACGATTCCGCTCAGGGCCTCGGCGTTGGCCTGCACGATACCGCCGGCCAGGGTTACCGGAATGCTGGCCCCAAGGATGTCCCCAGGGGGATAGCAAATGGGGAACCCCTTTTCGGCGCAAAGGAGGAGTTTACGCACTGCACTATACGAGTGGGTTAGTGGGGCTGTAGGCTCGGAATAGTGGATCAGAAAAGGCTTCTCTCTCAGTGCTTCCTCTCCACCAGCAACGACTGCCGCCATCTCGATAATCACCGCCAGGTCCTCTTGCCCCGCCGCGGTGAAGAAGATCGGCTTGATCGAGCTCTCCATCATGGCTTTGGCACACTCGATGTACATCGAGTTGGTCGGAACATCACTCGGCAGGGCAAAGGAAGCGATAAAATCAACCTCCTCGCAGTAGTCCGCGACTTTGGCCGCGTTGGCCACATCCTGCCGCAGCGAGCGGCGTGTCTCGCCTGTCCTCAAGTCAACCGTGCTGATCAGATCCGTCCCCAGCCCAAAGTGGATATTGCGCCCCTCCAGGCGCATCGCTTCCTCCCCTATCCTGTTGTACATAGTGATGCGGGAAGGGGCGCTGCGGATCGCTTCCTCCACCAGCCAGTTGGGGATCTGAACTGTAAGCGCAGCGGCGTCGCCTGCCTTCACCCGGCATCCGGCATCTCTCAGAAGTTGAACCCCTTCCTCGTGAGACACTCGAACGCCGATGGTTTCCAGCACCTCCAGGCTGGCCCGATGGATCTCTTTGATCTGCTCCTCTGTCAGGAGCCTGTAACTGGGTACGCATTGAGTTTTGAAGCCGCTATTCATGACCTCCACCTCCTAATTTCTAACTTCTTTTTCGCCTCGTCGCCTCAGATTCTCAAGAGCAGCCACCGTCTCGTCAGGCAAAGGTGGAACCTCGTGGTTCTCAACGATCTCTCTGACCTTCTCCCGAACCCGCTGGGCCATGTCCTTGGCGCCATCCGCTTCCCAGACGTCGTACCGCTGACGGGTCAGGAGTTTCGGCATCCACAGTTCCTGGCGGAAGTGGCGGAGAGTATGGTCTTCCTGAAGATAGTGCCCCCCAGGGCCGACTTGCTCAATGACACCGCGGGCCAGGGTTTCGGCGTTGACTTCGATCCCACGGATGAATCGCTTGGCCATACCAATCACTTCGTCGCCCATGACGAGCATCTCCGCCGAGCAAACCATGGCCATGTCCATGTAGCCCACGTCGTGGATCAGGTTCAGACCAGCCAAGCCCTGCGCCAAAATGGAGAAAGCGCTCTCAATCCCGGCCTGGGCATCCAGGGTCTTGGCATCGGTAGCGCCGGCCAGTCCCCAGGTGGGCAATCCGAAGGACTGGGCCACCTCGGCCTGGGCGGCCAGCCCCAGACTCATCTCGGGTGCGGCTACGCTCATGTTGCCTGTGGCCATGTCGAACACGCCCACGTTGCCGCCGAGGCAGCAAGGCGCACCGGGTCGCCGGAGCTGGATCAGAACTAAACACATCAGCCCCTCGGCGACAAGCTGGGCCACCGTCCCGGCCAGCGTCACCGGGCCGGTTGCGCCGGGCTGTACGGCTGGGCCGGGGATCTGAGGCATGGCCAAATCGGCGGCGACGAACATGCGATCAACGACCTCAGCCGGCATGACCAGCGGCGAGATGGGCTCAGGGTAGGCCAGCACAAAAGGCCGCTCCCTGAGATTGTCCAGCCCTCCGGCCACTTCGGCGGCCATTTCGTAGACCAGCTCAACGCCCCGGGGCGAGTAACCTATGAAGACGATGGGCTTGACCGTGTTGGTCACTACAGCCTCGAACTCGTGCACGTCGGCGGCCAAGGCCGGCACATCCTGCGAGGACCCCATAGGCATGACCCAATCAATGTTCGGCAGGGCGTCGGCCACCCTGGCCCCCAGCGCGATGTCGGCCACACGCGTCTCGCGGATCTCGCCGCTGAACGCGTCCCTGGTGTTGGGGCTGGCGGTCGAGGTGCCGTAATAGCTCTTGCGCCCCTCAACCTCCATCGCCCGATTGCCGTCCCGATCGTAGATCGTGAAGCCCTTTGGTGCGGTACGGATACATTCCTCGACGATGTAGCGAGGAACTCTGACCCGATCCTCCTTGACTATCGCGCCGGCCTGCTTGAGGAGCTTCGCCGCCCCCTCGTGGAGAACGTTGCAGCCCGTCTTCTCCAAAACGTCAAAGGCTGCCTGTTTGATCTCCCATACCTGATCGTCGCTCAGGACTCGGAAGAAGGCCGATCTGTTCTCAACAAAGGATGACTGAATCATGGGAACCTCCATGAAATCACTTCAAATCACTTGCCCGCTACGTATACTGCGCCTCCGCCCGTTCGACAATAGCATGTACAGCCTTGGCTACGTCTGTGGGCAACGGCTCGGGTTTGTGCTCGGCTAGAATGGCCTCCACGCGCTCGGCCGCCCGCTCCCCCAGCGTCTTGCCGCCCTTGGCCAGCCAGTTGCTGTAGTTGTCTCGCTCGATGAGCGTTGGATACCACCGTTCTCGAAAGTGGGTCAGGGTATGTTCGCTGTCCAGGTATTGACCATCGGGGCCCATCTCGTCAATCAGATCCACGGCCATAGTCTCTTCGTTGATTTCCACCCCGCGCAGGCAGTGCTCTAGCCAGCCCAGGATCTCGTCGCAAATGGCCAGTTGAGCCAACGAGAAGCATAGGCCCGACTCCAGGTAGCCCAAATCATGAACGATGTTGCTCCCACACAAGGCGGTCACCATCAGGGTCAGGGCGGCTTCGATCCCTGCCTGCTGGTCCACGCACTTGGAGTCGCTGCATCCGCCCAGGGCAAACATGGGCAAGCCATATAAATGAGCCATGGCCTGAGCAATGCCGCGCCGGTCGGGCCCAGCATACGGCTGGACCATCGTCCTCATGTCCAGTGAGCTAGCACCCCAACCAGCCATGACATAGGGCGCACCCTCTCGCTTGAGCTGGGACAGCACCAGACCAGTCAGGGCGCCGACGTTCCAGATAATCTGGCAGCCGGCCAGGGTGATGGGAGCCGTCGTGCCACCCAGCGCCACAGGGATATACAGCGCAGGCAAGCCTTTGTCAGCCAAATAGAGCAGCTTCTGCAACGCTTCCTGGTTGTGGCGCAAGCCGGTAGTGACGTTGATGTAGCAGGTGACCATCGGGTTCTGACGCAGCGCCTCAGCCCCTCCGACCACTGCCTCGGCCATCTCTACCGCATCCACGCAGCCCGAAAACTCGGTGGTGACAAACACGATAGGCTTGGTGGTGTTGTTGAGCATGGCTTCCATTTGGTAACGGTCGGCCACCGCCTGTGGCACGTCCACGGGCAAGACCATGGACATCACGAAATCAATGTTGGGCAACGCATCAGCCACGATCATCCCCTCGGCAATGTCCTGGAGCACCGGCTGGCGACGCTCTCCGGTGCGGTGATCTATGATGTTGAGGCAATCGGAGCCCGGGCCGTAGAAACTACGATGGCCCTCCACGGGCATGACCCGGTTGCCGTGACGATCGCACAGCACCACCCGTTTGGGGACAGTGGTGAACGCTTTCTCGACCAGCCCCGAAGGGATACGCACCCGATTGCCGTCGGACACGTGAGCGCCGGCCTTTTGGAGCAAGTCAATCGCCTCCTGCTCATACAGGCGCATGCCGGTGCGTTCCATGACCTCAAGGCTGGCCCAATGGATCTTTTGACACTGCTCGTCCGACAGTCGCCGAAATTGGGCGCTGAGGAACGTTCGGTCGTTGGTTCGGATGTTTGCCACGTTTTTACCCCCTTGTTGATAGATTCAGTAGATCCGATCTTGCTCGGCCTGGACCCCTTCGGCCAGGCTCAGGACAAGCGCCAGATCCAGGCCCAAGGCGGGGATTTGGCAATCCCCTCAGAGCAATCTTGGATCCACTGAGATTGGCCATTTGCTGTCACTGGCAGGCCTTCAGAGCCTGATCCAGGTCTTCTTTCAGATCCTCAACGTTCTCGATGCCCACCGACATGCGGAACGTCCCAGGGCTGATGCCGATGGTCGCCAGCTCTTCTTCGTTGAGCTGGCGATGGGTCGTTCGGGCGGGGTTGACGATGAGGGAGTAGATGTCGCCCAGGGTGGTAGCGGGCAATATGAGCTTGAGGGCGTCCAGGAAGCGGAAAGCCTTGTCCTTGTTAGCGCCAGCGGCATTGTCGCAGTCGGAGATGTCAAAATTGAGCATTGCCCCGTACCTTCCGGCGGGAAAGATGCGCTTGGCTGTCTCGTGCTGAGGATGGCTGGGGAGACCGGCATAGCGCACCTGTTGGATCAGCGGGTGGGCTTCGAGGAACTTGGCCACTTCCGCGGCATTTGCGCAATGTCTCTCCATGCGCAGGGAGAAGGTCTTCAGCCCACGGAGGGCCAGCCAGGCCTCGTTAGGCCCCAGCGTGCACCCCACCTGGATCAGCATGTCGTGCAGCTTGTCAAAGTCCTTGCGATAGCAACTCACCGACCCGGCCAACACGTCTCCGTGCCCGGCCAGGAACTTGGTCACGCTGTGGGTCACGAAATCTGCCCCAATCTCGAAAGGCTTCAACAGGTAGGGAGTGGTGAAGGTGTTGTCAACGATCACCGCCGCCCCGTGGCGATGGGCCATCTCTATCACGGCGGGCGCATCAATCACCTTGGTCATGGGATTGGTGACGACCTCGAAGTAGACCACCTTGGGTTTTTCGCGCTTAATCGTGTCCTCCAGCTTGTTCAAGTCGGCGAAGTCCATGAGGATGCTGGGACACCCCAGGTGGGGAAAGATGTTCTCCACCATGGTGTACACGCTGCCGTACACATCGCTGGAGCAGAGGATCAAATTGCCTTTGCCTGCGCCCGCCGTCAGCAGCGCCAGGTGGCTGGCGGCCATCCCCGACGAGCAGACGTGCGTCACCTCCGCGCCTTCCAGGGTAGAAAGCGCCCGCTCCAGGGTGGTGTTAGTCGGCGATCCCCCGCGAGAGTAGACGTAGCCCGGTTTCCGGTAGTAGACACGGTCATCCAACTCCTGGGCGCTATCGTAAAAGAAGGTGGTCGAGTTATAAATCGGTGTGCTGGAGGTCCAAAAGGTTTGCTTCTCCCAGCGTTCGCCGGCGTGCAGACACTGCGTGGCCATGTCCTTGTCCACGTAGCGGGTGTCCGCTCTGCGGTGTTCAGAGTGCATTGGTTTGTCGATGTATTCCCATTTGGCCATGGAAGTACTCCTTCCCCGGAGTTGCAGGTTATTTGAGGATGCCAGCCAATCTGAAGAAGTTGACCAACAGCCTGCGGCCATCAATCTGCTCTTCTTCGTACATCTCGGGATGAAATTGAGTGCCGTAAACCAGCTTCTCTCGATGCTTGATGGCCTGGATACGACATTCGTCGGTCGAGGCCAGCACCCTAAAATGCGGCGGTGACTCTTTCACTTCCCAGGAGTGCGCCTGGAAAAACACTGGCTCTTCCCCCAAGCCATCGAAAAGGGGGTTTGGCTCGAGGATGCGCACCGGCATGAAGCCTCTCTCTTTAAAGTAGTCCGGCTTGTGTTCGGCATATAGATCGTCTTCCCCTTCTCTCGGCCGTCGCATAGGACCGAGAGGCGCTCCATGAGCTAGGGCTATGAGTTGACAGCCACCGCATAATCCTAGAATTGGCAACTCGGCGGCCCGAATGATACGGTACATTTCGGCCAGGTCTGTCTCACCATACTCCTCCCAGTCAGTCGCGTTGCCGCTGATGATCAGGGCCTTCATGCCCCATTCCCTGAGCCGCTGGCCAGTGACGCGCGAAAAGTGTTGCACCAGACAGGCTTCGCCAGAGATCTCTTCCAGCTTCAGCTTGATCTCCGTGTAGAGAGCCAGGTGAGTGTCTCTCTTCTCCGGGTCGCGCAAGACCTTTTCGTGTTCGATGTCCACGAAGCAGATCATCGTTACTTATCCTCCCACCTGCTCCTCCACCCGCCGGACGATGGCTCTGATGGCCTGCGCCGCGGCCTCGGGCAGGGGCTCGGGCTGGTGCTCTGCCAGGATCTCTTCCACTCGCTCGGCGGCTCGTTCGCCAAGGCTTGTGCCCCCGGCGGCCTGCCATTGGTCGTAGTTGCCGCGCTCGAATACGCCAGGGTACCACTTCTCCCGAAAATGGGCCATCGTATGCTCAGTATCGAGAAACTGACCGTCGGGGCCGATCTCGTCAATCAGGTCGAGAGCCAGGGTCTCGTCGCTGATCTCCACAGGGGCCATGAGATGCTCGAGCCAGCCCACGATCTCATCACAGATGACCAACTGTGCCAGCGAGCCGCATAGACCCGACTCCAGATAGCCCAGATCGTGGATCAGGTTGCCCCCGCCCAGCGTTTCGGTCACCAGGGTGAGAGCGGCTTCGGCCGCCGCCTGCTGGTCAACCAGCTTCGACTCGCTGCAACCGCCCAGGCTGAACATCGGCAGGTTGTAGTGATGGGCCAGGTCATGGGCCACGCCTTTGGAGTCGGGCGGGCAGTACGGGCTGACCATCGTCTGCATGTCCAATCCCTCACCGCCCCAGCCGGACACGATGAAGGGCGCCCCCTCCCGCTTCAGTTGTGAGAGCACCAAGCCAGCCAGGACGCCGGCATTGACCAGGGCCATGCTGCCGGCTGTTGTGACCGGCCCGCTTATGCCACCAATAATCACCGGGATGTACAGCAGGGGCAAGCCCTTGTCGGCCAGGAAGAGCAGCTTTTGCAGTGCATCTTCGTTGTGGCGCAGGCCGGTGGTGACGTTGATGTAACAGGCCGCTAACGGCCTTTGGCGCAACGCCTCTGCTCCGCCGACCACCGCCTCGGCCATCTCCACGGCATCCACGCAGCCGGAGAACTCGTTGGTGACAAAGACGATGGGCTTGGTGGTGTAGTTGAGCATCGCTTCCATTTGGTAGCGGTCGCTGACCATCGGGTCTACGTCAGATGGGAGAAACATGGACATGACGAAGTCAACGTTGGGCAGGGCGTCGCACACCGTGATGCCCTCAACGACGTCTTGCACCACCGGTTTGCGGCGCTCGCTTGTGCGATGGTCTATGATGTTGAGGCAATCGGAGCCAGGGCCGTAATAGCAGCGGTGGCCTTCCAGGCAGAGGGCCGGTTGCCCGTGGCGGTTGTATAGCGTGACCCGTTTGGGTGCGGTGCCGAGAGCCTTTTCCACCAAGCCTGAAGGAATCCGCACGCGGTTCCCTTCCGAGACAAAGGCGCCAGCCTTTTTGAGCAGATCAATGGCCTCTTGATAATAGAGGCGAACGCCGGTTCGCTCCAGGATGGCAAGGCTGGCGTTGTGCAGCTTCTCACATTGTTCAGGTGACAGTCGCCCGTATTGGACGCCGCCAAAGCTTCTGTCGTTGATGCGAATGTTGGCCATGCTAACGTTCCTCCTTGTTGTTAAAGTGAACTCCTTGATACCCCAAGTTCTTTACAAACGAATCAAAAAACTCTGGACGCAGATTAACGCTGATCTACGCTGATGTCGCTTCGCTTACAGTCATCTGCGAAAATCTGCGCTTAAGCGAAGCGGCATCTGCGTCCCATTACGTCCCCTATGAAATCTCTCGCCACCAATGCTCTTCCATTCTGTCCAACTCGGCCACTACCTCCGGCGGCAGTGACTCCGGCTGGTGCTCCTGCAAGATTTGGCGGACGCGCTGGTTGGTCCTGTCTCCCAGGGATAGCCCCCCGGCAGCCGCCCACTGCTCATAGTTGTGCCGGTTCAGCAAGCTGGGGAACCAGTTCTGGCGAAAGTGGCGGACGGTGTGTTTCTCGCCGAAATAACTGCCGCCGGGACCCACTTGATCTATCACGTCCAGGGCCAGCGTCTCAGGCGTGACTTCGATGCCATCCATGATGCAGCCGATCATGCCGATGAACTCGTCAGTGGCGGCGATCAACTCCAACGAAGCAGAGTTGGCCGCCTCGGTGAAACCCACGTCGTGAACCAGGTTGGCCCCGCTCAGGGCTGCCATCAGGCAAGACATGGCCGACTCGGCCGCGGCCTGCTGGTCGAATGTCACGGCATCGGTGCAACCGGCGGTGCTGAAAACGGGCAGGTGGAGATATTGGGCTATCTCGGTCAGCGCCGCCGACCACAGGCTCATCTCTGGAGCGCCGTAGGAGACGAGCATGGTGGACATGTCAATGACCGTCGGCACGCCGCCGAAGATGAAGGGCGCGCCGCGCCGCTTGAGCTGGGCCATCACCAGCCCGCTCAGCGACTCGGCGATGCAGGCCACCAGGTTGCCGGCGGCTGTCACCGGCGCCGAGCTTCCGGCCAGGGTCATCGGGGTGTAGATCACCGGGATGCCGTGCTCGACGCAGAACAGGAGCTTGGTCACCCCTTCGTTGGTGTGGATCAGCGGCGAGAAAGGCTCGGCATAGTGGACGTAGTAGGGCCGCCGGGCCAACTCGTCCCAGCCGCCCGCGACGACAGCGGCCATCTCTGCCACGGCCTTCAAGCTGGCAAAGTCCCCCGTGCCGTGCATGAGTGGCTTGGTGCAATTCATCACCGTGTCCTTGTGGCCGATGCGAATGGCGATCCGCCCGGGAACGTCGCTGTAGAGAGACGAGAAGGACACCATGTCAATGTTGGGCAGCGCGTCGCAGAGGATGGCACCCAGCCGGGCATCGGCTCGCACGCAAGCCCGACGGGCGCCGTCAAAGGGATCGAAGAAGAAGGTTGAGTCCGTCTGGCTACAGAAGTGAACGCGGTGATCCTCCAAAGACATAGCCCGCTCGCCCAGCCGGTTGTAGATGGTAATGCGACGAGGCGCGCTGGTCAATGCGTCTTCCACCAGGTACGAGGGGATGTGAACACGCTGCTGTGGACCGACGCCCTTCGACGAGCTCAGGACAACGCGCGCACCGGCGCTGCTGAGCAGTTCCAGCCCCTCGTCGTTGTCCACGCGAACCCCAGTGTGTTCCAGTACCTCAAGGGCGCTCAGAAAGAGAGTCTGCTTCTGATCTTCGGTCAACACCTGGAGTCGAGGGGTGATCGACGTGGTAGAGTTAGCTTTCATGGTCAGAGATCTCCTGTGGTCAGACATGTCTAGACACCGATGGCGTCCTTCTTCTTAATCTCATGCTCGAACCCCACATCGGGGTTCTGGATGCAGCGAATTGGCAGATCCTGGTGAATCGAATCGCGCAGGCAGCCGACGTTGTCCCACAGACAGGGCACGATCTCCTCATCGCGCCCCTCAGCCAGCTTGCTTGGCCAGTCAGGGTCGGCGATGAGGGGCCGTCCCAGCGCTACCAGATCAGCCTTGCCCTTCTGCAGGATGGACTCCGCCGTCGCTCGGGTGGCGATCTTGCCCACGGCGATGACGGGCACCTCTATGGCTGAGCGGATCGCTGCCGCCAAGTCGGCAAAGCATCCCTCGGGCTGGGCCACGTTCGGGTGTGCGCTGTTCGGCGGTGAGTCGGCAGTGCCAGCCGACACATCCATGCAATCCACCCCGGCCGCCTCCAGTGCCTGGGCGTAGGGGATCGTCAGCGATAGATCCACACCACCAGGCACAAAATCAGCAGCGCTGAAGCGGAAAAGGATAGGAAAGTCCTCCCCCACTGCAGCACGAATGGCCTCCACTATCTTGATCTGCACCCGCCAGCGATTCTCCGGAGTACCGCCGTATCTGTCCACGCGGTGGTTCTGGAGGGGAGAGAGAAGGCGCATCAGGAGTGAATGATGGGCGCCGTGGATGTCTAGGGCATCGAAGCCAGCGTCTCGAACACCTACGGCGGCACGTGCGAACTGCTGTGGGAGGGTGGCCAGTTGTTCAGCCCCAAGTTCATCCACAGCGTCTGATCCGGGAAAGACCTGGAGGGCGACCTTGGCCCCTGCCGTGTGGCAGTCCTCGACGAACGGGCGGAAGGCGGAGCCAAAGTCGGGATCAGCCCAATCATCTAGCTCGCCTGGGGTCGACTGGGGAGCAATGACGAGACCCGCCCCACCTTCGGCGCGACGCACATAAAAAGTACGAAACTCGGCGCTGCGTCCATCCCAGACCAGCCAAAGTGGTGCCAGGACGATGCGGTTGTGAAGCTCGAGTTTACCGTTGATGGTGAAGGGATTAAAAAGCATGTCTCTTCAAATGTCATCCAGGGGCAACTGTTTGTAACGCTGGTATGCGCTCTCCCAAGCTGCCGTTTCTTGCGGCTCGTACCGTTTCAAGGTACTTATACTATCGGTGCACCACCGCCAGCTCAATATCCAACAATCTGGCCAGCTTTTCGATTTTGCCCAATTGGTGTCCCACACCGAGCGCAAAGTGATGGGTAGAGCCGGTCTCGGCCCACGCCTGGCCAAACTCCTCGGGCTTCATATCGCCAAACCGCACGCGCGTGTTCGTGTTGCCGATCTGCAAGATAGGCCCCGGTATTGACTCTCCCTGCGCAGCGATGAACTTGAACCGGCCGTCTCTCGTCTGTGTCACGCCCAGCAAGGTAACCAGGCCATTCTTGACGTTGAACTCGACCGAGACGCCACGCCCCGCCTTGCCGTGAAAGAGCTTCATGCCGCGCAAAATCGGTTTCTTATCGCCGATGCCCACGTGACCCGGGCCGTCGTGTCCGGCCACCACAAAGCCCCCTTCAAAATCGAGCAGGTACAGCTCGCAAAAGGACCCTCCGGCGTTGAAATGCTCCAGGATGAACATGGCCACGTACGTCTTGAGATCTGCCTCCCCAGCGCACGGAATACCCCGTGCGGTGGCCAGCGAATTACCCAGGATCATGGCTGCCGCGATGCGCTCGTACTTGTTGTCGTCCCAGCCCCGATAATAATACGCCAGGCCGTCCAGGGTAAAATCGGCGATCAACTGGTCTTCCGCACAGGCCACCTGGGCTGCCCAACGCAACTCCTCCGGCGACACCTTCTCCGTGATGCTGTCGTACCCCGGCGGGGGCATGAGGAACATTTGGCGTGCTTCCTCGACCTTGGCGTCTATCTCGCTTTCGGTCACTTGCGCCACCCGGTGCGCCAGGTCGCACATCTCCAGGATCTCGACGTGGGCGCCAAGTCCGCCCTGGTGCATGGTAAAATCGGTGTACATGTCCAGCATGCCGGGGTAGTAATGGCCGAGATAGCCCAGGCGGCTGTTCATCAGCGCCCGCTTGGTCGCTGCCGCCTCGATCCACTCTTGTACCTGCACCCACACTTTATCCTGAAAGTCACCACCCACTATGCAATGGAAGGGCAGGCCGCAGCGCTGAAAGGCGCACGAAACCTCGGGCGCCGTCATCACCGAGCCGATCAACGTCATCTCCTCCGTCCCCACACGTTCATAAGGGACCGTGCGCACCATCTGCAGGGCCAGGGTGAGGTACGGAGCGATGTTGCGCTGCGCGATGGGCACCAACACGTGGGACGCGGTATAGGTCATGATCTCGCCAATGATCAGGTCGACGCCTTCTCGCGCAAAGAGATCGCCGACCTCGACGCTGCGCTTGGCGCGATCAACCAGCCCTCCGCGCACAACCTCGCAGCCCATGTCCTCCAGCTTGGTCGCGTGGCGCTCCATAGTATCCAGGACCGCTGGCTTAACGCGAGGGAACTGAGGCCAATAAGCCGCCAATCCACTGCCGAAATAGCCGATTCTGGGCTTGGGACGTTGTGCTCTTTCCAAAGCTTGCCTCCAAGTATTGTAGTGATGGGCCAGAGCGTAGGCCACACCTATGGGGTTGGGTGAGCAATAGGGGCTGACCATCGCCCGCATATCCAAACACGTTGGAGTACGCTTTCCCGCTCGCACTGTTAATCTAGCGCAGTTCGCTTCGCTTGTCCAGGTAGAACCACCGTCATTATGATATGAGCTTGTTCTTCTCCTGCGATCTGCATGCTACCCTCGGTCTTTGGACTGACAGGTTATGTCTGGCATTCCTCCACCGGTGGTGAACAAGCTTTTACACAGATCGCCGGGCGTTATCTCCGCCAGTAGTTGTCCCAATTCCAAAAGTAGACCCCCTCGGCTCGCTCAGCGGTGAGCGGATGAACTTGGCTCTGAACAGACCAGGTGAAAGTTGTTGGGCTAGTCCCCGACGCGACGAATCTCACGTTCGACCATAGCGTGGACATCGCGCTGGATGTCGGGCGACAACGGCTCAGCCTGGTGCTCCTCAAGGATCCGATCCACCAGCTTGGCCGCCCGCTCCGCCATATCCATCTCACCCTCTTCCACCCATCGAGAGTAGGTAAACATGTCAACCAGCCTGGGATAGCAGCCATCGCGACAGTGAGCCAGCGTGTGGGGATGAGATAGATAATCACCGCTAGGCCCCAGTTCGTGCACCACGTCCAACGCCAATCCCTCGTGGGTCACATCAACGCCGCCTGTCGCGTGGCGGACCCACTGGACCCAGTCGTTGCAAATGGCCATCAACGCCAACGAACCTTGCAAACCCGAATCCATAAAGCCCAGGTCGTGGATAATGTTCCCCCCTTCCAGGGTCTGCAGCACCAGGTTCATCCCTATTTCCGCCCCCGCTTGCATATCAAGCACCTTCGAGTCGGTACAACCGGCCATCCCAAAGGTTGGAAGCTCATAGTAGTGCCCCATCGCCAACGCCATACCTTGCCCATCTGCCATGCAATAAGTGCCTGTCATTGTCCTCAAGTTGGGTAGCCCACCGCCCCATCCTGGCACGACCACTGGCGAGCCTTCGCGCACCAACTGGGCTAACACGATGCCCAACAACACCCCAGCATATTCGACTGCTGTACTTCCACCGGCGCTATGTGGCCCACCACCTAGTGGAATGTACAACTGTGGCAGTCCCTTCCCCGCCAAGTACATGCATTTTTGCAAGGCCTCCTGGTTTGCAATGAGGCCAGTGGTGACATTGATGTAGCACGTGGCAAAAGGCCGGCGTTGGAAAGCCTCCACCCCTCCCGCCACGATTTCCGCCATTTCGATCGCGATGACGCAACCTTCAAAATCCGGCGATACGAAAATGATCGGCTTGGTGGAATGGTTGAGCATGGCCTCCATCTGATACCGATCGTAGATGCGACCATCTACATCCGCCGGCAGAAACGCCGACATCACAAAGCTGAATTCCGGCAGCGCATCCTGGACCGTCTGCGCTTCGACCACATCCTGCAGCACGGCTAACCGCCGCTGCCCCGTCCGGTGGTCCAGCACGTTCAAACAGTCGGAACCACCGCCATAGTAGCTGTTGTACCCCTGGGCGCGGATCGCTATCTTTCCTTTTTGGTCGAACAGCGTCATATTCTTCGGCGTCACAGCCAGGGCTTTCAGGACCATAAGCTCTGGGATGCGCACCACGATCCCATCAGCCTTGGCCCCACCTTTGACCAACAGGTTCAACGCCTTCTCGTCGTGCACCTCGACTCCTACGTGCTCGAGTATCTCGATACACGCCCTGTGGATCTTTTCGCACTCTTGCTGGCCTAGCCGTGAGTAGTGCGCACTCGTCTGTCTCTGTCCATGAGTCTCGATCATTTTCTTTCTCCTCAATCAGAATTTTCAAACCGAGTAGTTGCTCTCGGGTTTGCCCATGATGATCCAGAAAACAAGCGTGCCGTGAACCAGTGTCAAATCTCGACGACCGCGAGCGCCTGGTCGAGGTCGTCAATGAGGTCCTCCGGATCCTCAAGGCCCACGCTGACCCGGAAGAACTGTGGTTCTGACCAGGGGTAGAGAGCGATCAGGCTCTCGTCGTGGCCCAGACAGGTGGCGTGGGCAAAGAACTTTAGCCGACGGATCACTTCAATGCGCTGGCTAGGGTCACCCTTGATGTCAAAGTTGAGCATCCCGGAAAAGTATTTCATCTGCTTCTTGGCGACCTCGTGCTGGGGATGGCTCGGCAAGCCGGGGTAGTGCGCCCAGGCTACCTTGGGGTGGCTTTCAAGGAACTCGGCGACGGCCAGGGCGTTGTCAGAGTGTCGCTCCAGGCGCAGGGGCAGAGTCGCTGATCCGCGCATGATCTGCCAGGCGTTAAAGGGGCTGATGCAAGCGCCCAGATCCCGCACCGCGAACTCGCGCACCCGGTCGATGAGCGCCTGGGGTCCTATGACGGCGCCGGCCACGGCGTCCCCGTGTCCATTGACGTACTTGGACAGGCTGTGAAAGACCAGGTCGGCGCCCAGTTTCAGCGGTTGTTGGCTGAGCAGCCCCGACCAGGTGCTGTCCACCGTGAGGAGGGCGCCGGCTTCCCGGGCCACCTCGGCGATGGCAGCAATGTCACTGATGCGCGTGGTCGGGTTGCCGGGCGTCTCTACGTGGATGATCTTGGTCTTGGGTGTCAGCGCCGCTTTCACCGCCGCCGGGTCCGAGGTATCTACGAGGCTAGTCTCGATGCCGAACCGCTTGGGAAAATCCTCGGTCATCAGATTATAGATGGCTATGTACACCACGTCGGAACAGACGATGTGATCCCCGGTGTTCAGCAGCGTCAGGAAAGTGCCGGCGATGGCGGAGACGCCGCTGGCGGTGAGGACGCACGCCTCGGCCCCCTCCAGGTCGGCCAGTTTCTCCTCCAGGTAGCGGGCGTTGGGCGTAGAGTTGCGGGTATAGACGAAAGCCTCGGGGGGCAGGTCATCGACCGGCTCGCCCCCCAAGTCATAGTTGTTCGACATAATGAGGGGGGTCTTGATGGGGGCCCACAAACCGCCGCTCGGAACGCCGGTGTGAATGCAGCGCGTCGCGATCCCTTTGCCCTCGGTCTCTTTGCGATTCATGATTCGATCTCCTTTGATTGTATTTTCGTAACTACTCAGGCTACCCTTTGCCGCGATTGAAATCGCCTCTCCAGGGCTTTCAGCCGGGCGTCCACCTGCGTGGACGTCGCTGTCCACGTAGGTGGACAGTCAGCTTTAGCTCTCCAGGCGCGGTTTCAACCGCCAGCCTGAGTAGTAACGTATTTTCTTCAGAAGTGGATATAGTAGTTGTCAATCACTGAGGTTGCGCCAGAGCGGATGTTTTCCACCAGTCCCAGTAACGATGCCAGGTATATCTCTTCGGTAATGGTTAAAATTGACTGATAGCTTCACGCAGTCCAGATCAACCAGAATCTCAATAGGGCACATTCCCCACTTTTGGGGTGAAAACTCACACGATTAGGGGGCGGAAACCTCACTTCGATCCAGTCTTTGGCCTTTCTGTGGGGGTTGTGTCCCGGTGCCAACATGGGTGGTATTGAACGCTATTTGGTTATCAGTCAAAATTCACCACTACCATCTCTTCTTCATTGACCTCGGTCATCACAGGCCAGATGGCCGTCTCTAGTCATTGCAAAAGGTGCCTGTCATCCGCCAGGCCGCGCACAAAAGTCTGGAACAGGTGGGTGTGGGCGTTTACCAGGACTGACAACTACACGTGCCCATAGTAATCTCGGTGGACGACTACCGAGTACGCATAGTCGAGCAGAGTGCCCCAGCAAAAAATCGGAATGTCGACCTCACGCTGAAGGGCGCGGGCAAAAGGCGGAAAGCCGGTGCACTCCAAGACCATCGCTCCCATATTCGGGTGAGCCTGGTAAAAGTCAACACCAACCGCCACAAAGTCCCGCATCGCCTTGTCGTAATTGGCCTGAGGTGGATCAGGGCGCACCGCGGAAGCCCACAAATTCGTGAACTCTGGACAACGACCGTCGTCATTAGCTCCTTCAACGACATAGTTGCTGCCGATCTCAACCCCAACCGCCTCCAAGTGCGCATCTGTCAGATAGGCCTTCGCTGCCACCAACACCCCGACAACCTTGTTCGCTCCAACAAGCCGCTGGGCAAAGGGCACCTGCAGTAGGCTGGACATGAAAACGGGTACGTCTACGTAGCCAGCGATATCCTTTTGAAAGTAGGCAAAGTAACCGCACTCTGCGGCAATTGCCCGGCACCCCATCTTTTCCAGTTTTTTCGCGGCGCGTTGCACTGGCTCCAAGCAAGGTGATTTGTCTTCTTCAACAACCAGTCTGTCGATGTCCACACCTTCCGCGATTTCATACTGGATGGGAAAGGGGTATGCGCTGGCGTTACGCACATCGCCCGGGAACCCCGGATAGACCTCGTCCAAAATGATGATGCCCAGGCCCATCCCGTAACAAGAGTGATCTTTGCGCGCCCTGATGTGATTTATGCCCATATCTCGGTTTCTGTAGAACATAGGATATACCCTCCATCTTTTCAAATCTTGATATTGCTCATATCTCTATTGCTTCCAATTGAGAGCCTGCTGGTCCATCCTGCTTGGGACGAACACTGCTTAATGTGCGAACCTTCAAAGGTACTTGCTCAAGTCTATATGCTGATACCGAACTCGGCCGGTATAGTCGCGTGGCGCTCCATAGTATCCAGGACCGCTGGCTTAACGCGAGGGAACTGGGGCCAATAAGCCGCCAATCCACTGCCGAAATAGCCGATTCTGGGCTTGCGACGCAGTGCCCTTTCCATAGTTTATCTCCAAGTTGTGGATAGCTCAATACACAAGATGCGAGCACTTGTAGAAAAGTCGTTTCTCTACGTCCGGCCCATCTAGGAATAGACACCGTGCATCTTGACCGCATTGATGAAAGCCTCGACGTTCTCTATTGGCGTGTCCGCTTGAACGATGTGCGCCGGCGACACCAACAGCCCCCCACCTTCTCCAAGTACTGACATCACTCGCTTCACCTCGGTCTCAATCTCCTCAGGTGTGCCAAACGGCAGCAGCTGCTGCGCGTCAATGCCGCCCCAAAAGGACAGCTTGTCGCCAAATTGGCGCTTGAGGTATGTAGGATCATGGTCTTTCACGTTGAGCTGAACCGGATTGTAGACCTCAACACCTGTCTCCGCCAACTCGCCAAGGATCGGAGCCACTGAGCCACAGGAGTGCTGCGCAATGATCAGGTCAGGATTGAGGGATTTGAGTGTGCTGTGCATATGACGATGACCCTCTTTGAAATAGTCGCGCCACATCTTGGGCGAGATCAGCATCCCGTGTTGTGCCCCATAATCGCTGTTTAACAGCAGGCCATCTACTCCTAAGGAGACCAGTTTTTTGGCAGCCTCAAGGGTGAACTCTAAGGCTTTGTCCCTGAGGGGCTCCAGGTAGGGCTCCCCGCGTGCCATGTCTATGAGACACTTCTCCACCCCAACCAGAGGCTTCATCATAAACATCCCGATTTCACAGTCCCCCCAAATAAAGAATTCGCCTTTGTACTTTTCAATCTACATCTCGGCGTCATCGTAACGGCCGTCCGCCAAGGGATCGGGAAATGGGAATTGTTCTACCTCTTTGGGATACTTGACGTTGGCCAGTGGGTGCCCAATTGGTTCCACATAGAGTGGCCCCTGACGCATCACTACCCCGAACTCGTCGATTATGTGACCACTCTCATCTACCTGGTGGCTGTAGCCCCGCGGGAGACCAATACCGACCAAGACGCAGTCACTTCCCATCGCCGTTCGCAGTTCGTTGCCCGATATGCGGTACGTTAAATCCTCAAGAATTGACTGGGTGTAGTGAACGGGGATGCCGTATTTCTCGCTGAACTGGTCCAATTTCGGGCGACAAAGATCAAACTGAAGAGGGACGCGATCTGGGAGGCCATCTCGCTTCAATGCTGTCATAACACGCTCTCTAGAATTCATTTCGCGCCTCCAATAGCTAATTGCGCCAACAAGTTAAGGAGAAGAATGTGTGGCAATGCATTCCGCGTCTAGCCGTAGAACTGTGAAACAAATGACAGGTTCGGGAACCTTTTTGCCCTCTGCCAGCGGTCAGTGTTACTGCAACTGATGAAACAGTCGTTCATAGAACCCTCTTGAACGGCTCAGTCCTGCCTACACGTTGTAAAACTGCCAACTTGTCTTACGTAAACTAGACTTTCCGCCCCCTATTCATTGGGATGTCTTTCCAAACTCGACCACGCAGCCCACAGATACTGCATCCGCGAACTTGATTTCAACAACTTGCTCGCATAACCTGGTTTTTTCACACGATTTCTTAAGTGTTCTTACGTCAACTAGGCGCCAAAATCTCTGCTAACAGCGTGTTGTTAAGCTTTCTTACGTGAATCGAGTTTGTGGACCGTGAGTTCATCGGTAGTTCTTTCCAGATTTAATCACCATCGCCCGACGCTCTATCCGTATCTTCGAGTTTCAACACTTTACTTATTATGTCTTACTTTTTCATACGATTTCTTATGCTATCTTACGTCAACTAAGCACCTTTGCAAGCTACGAAGGGGCACAAACACGCCGGTGCGGGCCAATACGCACCGGCGCTGCTGAACAGTTCCAGATCCTCGTCATTATTATCAACACGGATCCCGGTATGCTCCAACACCTCCAAGGCACTCAGGAAGATCGTTTCTTTTTGATCGTCGGTCAGGGCGCGGAGCCGAGGGGTGATTGAGCGGGTATGATTGGCTCTCATAGTCACGATGTCACGATTTCGCACTGCAAGTCGTGTGTTGTCTCCTACGCCTCGCGAACATCCACGATTTCTTGACCTTCAACTCGCTTCAGAACGGCGATGACCTCTTCCTGGGACACGTATGGTATCTTGACCACCGCATCCCATTTACCCGGCTGTTTGGGAGCCCGGGCGCCGCCGCAGGCCATTATCGCCCAACCCTGCGCATTGATAGCGCTCACCAACCTAGCCAGTTCGCCCTTGGTATCCGGCATGCGCACGGTCACTCGCACGCCGGGCACTCGCGTGACCATCATCTCCATCAACTGGGCCAGCAGGTCCGTCTCGGTAATGATGCCCACCACAATGCCCTCCTCCAACACAGGCAGGCAGCCGAACTTGTTTTCGACCATGACACGAGCAGCCTCTTCTATCGTGGTATCCTGTTCTATGGTGATGACATCCTGGGCCTTGACCATCACGTCGCCGACGGTCAGGTCGGATAGGAAGCGGGTGATCTCCCAGACGTTCAGGCTCCCCAACGTCCCTGGCGGAACCATCAGCGACTGCTTGGTGACCAAACCCAACAGACGTTTTCCGTCGCCAATGACGGGCAGGTGGCGAATGTTGTTTTCTCCCATGTAACGTTGCGCCTCGACGATGGGCATTGTTGGCGCTGCCATCAACGGGTGTCTCGTCATGTAATCCTTAACCAGCATTGATCTCCTCCTTACTTTAGCCTCGACCTCAATTCTTGGTGGTTACCACCGCTTCCATCTGGCGCAACTCCTCCAGAGGAATGTGGCAGAAGATGCGATGCCCATCCTCCGACTCCTGCCAGGGCGGCACTTCTTGCTCACAAATCTGCCCGATCTTGCGGGGGCATCGGGTGTTGAAGCGGCAACCACTGGGGGGATCAAGCGCGCTGGGCACAGCGCCGCTCAAGCGAATGCGCTTCTGTTCAACTGAGGGGTCGGGAATCGGCACCGCCGAGAGCAGTGCCTCGGTGTAGGGATGGTAGGGCGGTGCGTAGATGGCCTCCGACGGCCCGATTTCGCAGATCTGCCCCAGGTACATCACGGCTACGTAGTCGGAGAAAAAGCGCACCACGCTCAGGTCGTGAGCAATGAAGAGCAGAGTCGTCCCGTATTCCTGCTGAATCTCCAACAGCAGATTGAGTATCGCTGCCTGCACCGACACGTCGAGGGATGAGACCGGCTCATCGCACAGTACCAATTCTGGACGGGCGGCAAAGGCGCGGGCGATACCTACGCGCTGTTTCTCGCCTCCGCTTAACTGGCGGGGCAGACGATAGTAGTAACTCTCGTCGAGCTTGATCGCATTCAGCAACCGGAACACCTCGTCCCTTACCCGATCAGATGGTACGGTCTTGAAGCGTCTCAACGGACGCTCTAGCTGATACCCGACGGTGAAGGAGGGATTCATGGTGGAGTCGGGGTTCTGGAACACCATTTGGAGCTCCTTGATAAGCTTGATGTCACGCTTCTTTATCGGTACGGAGACATCGAACTCCATAAACTCTATTTTGCCATCGGTGAGAGGCTCCAGGCCCACGATGGTCTTGGCCAAGGTGCTCTTGCCACAACCCGACTCACCGACAATCCCCAGCGTAGATCCTTTCGGCACTTCGAGGCTGACGTCATCCACTGCCTTGACGTAGCGTTTCTCACCCAGGCCGATTAAGCCGGCTACCGAAGTTGATGCCTGGCGGTAGTAAGTTTTGACGTGCTCGACCTGCAGGATTGGGAGTTCTTCTCTTTCCCGCTTCTCTAGCTGCACCAAGTCAGCGAGCAGACCCTCCGGCGGCTTCCATTCCGCAGCGATGATTTCCTCGGCAAAGTGACAGCGGGCCCAGTGTTTGAGCTCGACCGTACGAAGTTCTGGCTTTTTAAGACGGCACTCCTCCCGGACATAGTCGCAACGCGGCTCAAAGACGCAACCAGGCGGCAGATTCATCGGCGAAGGCACCCGTCCTCGGATGGGATACAGATAACTTGACTCCTTGCTCGTTCCCAGTTTGGGCACACAACGCATCAGCCCCTGGGTATAGGGGTGCATGGGGCGCAGGAAAACGTCTTCAACCGAAGCACGTTCCACCATCTCCCCGGCATACATCACACCCACCTTATCGCAGACACGCGCTATCACACCCAGGTTGTGAGAGATGTACAGGATGGCCGTGTCAATCTTCATCCGCAGCTCGGCGATCAAGTCCAAAACCGCTGCCTCGACGGTTACGTCGAGGGCGGTGGTCGGCTCGTCCATGATCAGCAACGCCGGGTCGTTGAGCAAAGCCATGGCGATGACCACCCGTTGCTGTTGCCCGCCGGAGAGTTGGTGGGGATAGCGCACCATCACGGCCTCCGGATCGGGCATGTATACGCGCTTGAGCATGGCGATGCACTTCTCGTACGCGGTCGCTTTGCCGAGGCCCCGGTGGACGGTCAGCACCTCGCTCAACTGGTCGCCGATACGCATCGAGGGATTGAGGGCTTGCATGGGGTCCTGGTAGACCATGGCGATCTGGTCGCCGCGAAGACGCCGTAGATCCTCCTCGCTTTGCCCTCGCAACTCCTGTCCCTGGAAGAGGATGCTGCCATCCACGATCCGGCCGTTGCCCAAAAAGCTGACGATGCCAAAGGCCACGGTGCTCTTGCCGCAGCCCGATTCGCCAACGATGCCGTATGCCTCCCCGCGATGGATCTCGAGGGAAACATCGCGCACAGCGTTCACATCTCCGCGACGGGTCTCGTACGAGATGGCCAGATCCTCGATCTTCAGAATGGGCGTCCTGATTCGATGGTCTTCTACAACCAAGTCCAAATCCACACTCATGTTCTGTTTTCTCCTTCCCCCTTCATCCCCCCCAGAGTTGGGGGGGGAAAGAGGGGGGGGCTACTGATAGCGCAACGACTCCTCGCGCACACCGTCGGCAAAGAGGTTGAGACCCACCACCAAAGACGAGATGGCCAGGGCAGGCCACACCACAGACCACGGATTGGTCCAAATGAATCTGTGCCCGCGGGCTACCATGCTGCCCCAATCGGGAGATGGCGGCGGCACCCCAAGGCCCAGGAACCCCAGTGTGCCGATGCTGAAGACGGCATAGCCCACGCGCAGCATAGCATCCACGATGATGGGGCCTCGGGCGTTGGGCAGGATCTCCACGAACATCATGTAGAGAGCGTTCTCGCCCCGCAACTCGGCCGCGGCGATGTAATCGCGGGTACGGATGTCCAGGGACAGGCCGCGCACCAGGCGGGCGATGCCGGGCGTACCGCCAATGGTGATGGCTAATACGACGTTCAATGAGGATGGTCCCAGCGCGGTGATAATGATCATATAAAGCAATATCGTGGGGAAGGCCATCATGGCATCTAGGACGCGCATGACGATCTCGTCCACCAGGCCGCCGAAATAACCCGCCGCCAGGCCCAGCGTGGAGCCAACGAACAGCGCACAAAAGACCGCTAGCGGGGCCAGGGTCAGGATGAGGCGGCTACCGTGAACGATGCGCGCCAGCAGGTCTCGCCCTATGTCATCGGTGCCCAGCAGGTGCTTCGCCGAGGGAGGAGCGTTGACAGCGTCAACGTCCTGCGCGAAGGGGTCCAGCGTCGTGACCAACGAAAAGAGTGCCACAGCCACCCAAAACAGTACCAGGGCCAACCCCACCAGCGCCACTTTGGAGGCCGTGATCACGACCAGGCCCTCGCGCAAACGCTGTATCCGTGATGGACGGGCTACTGCTATGGGCATGGATTGTTCACTTACTGCCATGATTAACTCCTTTCTATTGCGTAAAACGTAAAACGTGATGCGTGACTGCTAACACCTTGGCGCACTACACATTACGTTTCACGTTTTACGTTTCACGTCACGCATAGCGGATGCGGGGGTTGATGAAGGTGTAAATGACGTCGGCCACCAACTGTGTCCCCACGGCCAGTATCACCATCACCATCGCCCCCGCCTCGATGGCAAAGACGTCCTTGTACAACGCCGACTGAAGCAGGTAATTGCCGAGACCTGGGAAGCCAAAGATGGCCTCCACCACCACGATGCCGCCCATCAGCCAATTGACGTGCAGCATGATGACGGTGATGGGCGCCATCATGGCGTTGCGCACAGCATGTTTGAAGACGATGCGCCAGTAGGGCAACCCCTTGAGGAAGGCGGTGCGGACGTAAGCCGTTTTCATCACCTCCACCATGCTGGCCCGGGTGATGCGCAACACGTACCCCAACTCAATAAGGGTCAACGTGGCCACGGGCAGCGCCAGCATCTTGGGTTCCTCAAAGATGGCCGTTGCACTGGTGAACACCGTCGCGCCGGGCAACACCTTTAGCCAGACGCTGAAAACCAGGATCAGGAAAACGCCCGTGGCAAAGTTGGGGCTGGCGGTGGTCACCAGGCCAAAGATCGAAAAAACTCGGTCAATCGTCTTGCCCTCATTGAGACCGGCGACAATCCCCATCAGGAGGGCCAAAGGCATGACCACCACAAAGGCCAGGCCCGCCAGGACGGCCGAGTTGCGCACCCGCCGCGCCAACTCTTTGGCGACCGGTTGGCGGGTGCGCACCGACTCGCCAGGGTCGCCACGCAACAGACCCCGCTGCAAGGGAATGTACTGTACCGCGCCCCCGGCCTGCTCCACCCACCAGCCCGCTCCCTTGGCCTTCATCCAGAAGGCGTGTTCTCCGTGGGTTTGCCACAAGACGGCGTGGTTGAGGTTGTCTACGCCCCAGAAGAACCTTCCGACCCTGGCTTTTTTCACGGCCTCGTTGCGGGCGATCACCGGCCCCCGTTCGGTCAAAAATGCGGCAACCTGCAAGAGGCCATCGTGGGCCGCGGCCGCATCTCCGTCTTCCAGGCTCTCGGATGCCTGGCCCAGGTCTTCGGCGAGCTCGGGGATAAGGTCCTTCAACGATCTCGCCGTATCCGCGAACTGGTCAGACATGAGGGCCATCAGTGCTTCATCTTGTGTGCCAGATGGATCGAACATGGACTCGAGGATAGCCGCTGCCTGCAAATAGCTGTCGCCTTCCAGCGCTTGGGCCAGGTCAGTCAGGGGCTTGATCAGGTCGCTCAGAGGAGCAATGATCTCTGACAGGGTCGCTCTGGCTCCATCCAGATCGCGGCCCAGCAGGCTCTTAGAAGCCTTACGCAGTTGCTCGGCCAGTTCAGGCCTGGTCTTGGCCAGCAGTGTGGCGGCCTTCCCCAGTTGGTTGGGTACGGTCCTCAAGTATTCCTCGTCTGGAGTTCCCGACGTTTCGGACAGCTCTCGCGCCACGGTGAGGGCCACCACCACCTCGTTTTTGAGCATTCCTCGAGCAGCAGTGTGCAACGCCTTTCTCTGCTCTGCAGCCTCCGCGTCCTCCTCCACTACTTCTAAGGCTTGCTCCGCGGCCCTTATTTGAGCCAACAACTCTACTCGCGTCAGGCCTTCACTGCTGAGAATCTCGACTAGCTGATCAGCTCCCTCGAGTATGTCGTACCGATCCTCAAGTGAGAGTTGTGGATCAATGATCAGCTCTTCACGAAACGCTTTCAGTCGCTCTAACTCGGTTGCGACGTCAATGTTCCAGCGATCATTGTCAACGGACTCAACGATCGTGCCATCTGGTTGGCGCCGCATGGCGATGAGGTCGTCGCCTTCCAGCTGCCACCGGATCAGGGTGCCGTCGGACTCCTGGGCCCACCACTCGGTGAATCCCGTCTTTTCCGAGGCCGTCTGTCGGAGAGGCATCCCCACCTTGGGCTGGGCCCACAACAGGTCGCTGCCGATCAGCCAGGTGGTGTAGCGCACCCACACGGGCCGGTTCAGGCCCAACTGCTCTCGCAATGATTCCTCCTGCTGGGGCGTGGCAAACGCGCCCAGCATATGGCGCACTATGTCACCGGGCGCCAGCTCCGAGATGGCAAAGATGAGCACCGAGACGAACAGCATGGTGAAAACCAAGAATACAACACGCCGTACGAGGAACTTAGCCATAACCACTCCCTTCTGACGCCGGGCTCAGCCGCAGAACCCGCACCTTTCGAATCGAATGGGGCTTTGAGAAGGTGGGGCAGGGGGCGGATGTCGTTTATCCGTCCCCTGCCCCACCGGGTCTCCAACAAGAATTGGATGCGATGGGATGAGGAGCTATGCCTACGACTCCTTCCAGACCTCGATCCAATGGTCGTTGTACTGGGTTGGGTGAGCCGTCATGCCCTTGAACTTGGGGTTGTGGGCGATCCAGGAGTTCATCCAATAGGGAATGCCGATGGGGCCTCGCTCCACCTGGATCCTCTGGATGTCGCACATGAGCTTGCGGCGATCCTCCAGATCCAGGGTGCCCATGGCCTTGGTCAGCAGCTCATCGAACTCTTCGTCGCACCAGCGGCTCTCGTTCCACGGCACCGGGGTGCCTTCTTTGTCACAGGTGTAGGCCAAGGGCAGCACCATAACGGCCAATGAACGGTGCGTCCACGGCGTAACGGCAAAGTCAGCCTCCGTCCACACGTCCCAGTAAGCACTGACCGGGATGGCGTTGATGGTGATGCGCAAACCGCCCGCCTCGGCGTCCTGCTTGAGCGTCTCTGCATAGGAGACGACGTCGGGCCACCCACTGGCTACGGTGATCGTGACGTCCAGCCCATCCGGATAGCCGGCCTCGGCCAGCAGTGCCTTGGCCTTCTCTGGGTTGTAGGGAGTCGGGTCCATGGGGCAGAACGCGGGGTGCACCGGCGAGACGTGGCAGTCGGGCCCGGTGATGCCTTCGCCAAAGAAGGCCAGCTTGAGGATCTTGTCCCTGTCCTGGCACAGCTTGACGGCGTTGCGCACCCGCGCGTCCGTCCATGGCTCCATGTCCACCCGCATGCGCAGCACGCGTGTCTGGGTGGTGGCGATAGCGCCCATAGTGATGTTGGGGTCGTCCTTTAGGGCCTGGAAGTCGCTAACCTCTGGATAAAAGACGTCAATCTGCCCACCTTTGATGGCCGAGACATATGCCGTCCGCTCTTCGCCCAGGTCAACGCAGATGATCTCGTCCAGGTAGGGCAGCGGCTTGCCGTCCGCACCCTTCTTCCAGTAGCCCTCCTTGCGCGCCTTGAAAACGGCCCGCTCGCCCACCGACCACTCTTCCAGGGTGAAAGGCCCTGTGCCCACGGGGTTCTCGAGCCAGTCGCCCTCGAAGGTGCGGTGGTCCAGTATGGGCGACGGATAGTGATGCAGGTGATACGCCACGCCGATCTGCGGCGAGTCCAGGTGCAACACCACCGTGTAGTCGTCTACCTTCTCGATGCCTGTGGGCTGCAAGTAGCCCATCAGTCCCAGGACGGACGAGCCGACGTCCGGATTCAGCCATTCGTTCATGGTAAAAACCACGTCGTCGGCGTTGAACGGCTCGCCAGTAGACCAGGTGACCCCCTTGCGCAGGTGCAGCGTCCAGGTTTTCAGATCGTCGCTGGCTTCCCATTTCTCCGCTAGAACGGGTTGAGGGATGTTGTTCTCATCCACATAGGCGAGGTATTCGAGCGCAAAGCGGGTGTTGTTGGCATCACCCTCGATCCAGGAAAAGCGGGCTGGATGGTCAATGCCCATAACGCGGGTGCCGTAGGTGAGCGTGCCGCCGCGCGGGGGGCCGGCCGGCTTGGGTGTCGCAGTCGGCTTCGGCGTCGCGGTCGGCGCTGCTACGACGGGCTTCGGTGTTGCCGTGGGCGCTGCCGCTGGCGCACAGGAGGCCAAAAAGGCGCTGGCGCTGGCCAGGGACACACCCAGCAAGGCCGCGTTCCGCAAGAACTCACGGCGGCTGATCCGGCCCTTTCGAAAAAGGTCCTCTAGCTCTGGGATGTACGCATGTACACCATTGGTTGGTTTCTTCTTGAGAATTTGCATCAGATATTCCTCCTTTAGCTTGCAGATAAGGTTTTTTACAGTGTAGAGAGCAGAGGAGAGTCGCCAGGGTGCTCAGCCAACTCTATTCTTGCTCTAACACTATCCAGTCAAACAAATTTCCTTAAGTAGCACCTCCTTTCTTCGTTACTAACTCGTCATCTCGCGTCGCAAACGTAAACTCAAGAATACATATGGGCGGCGCATCAAACCTACCAGAACCAATTATATCACACCCAAGCACAATGTCAAAATTCAAACTATGTTGCTCAACTGCCTGAGTGTGGTGTCTACCGAATCGTCAATCGCCTGCGGCTGGTGTGACTCTATCAGTTGCCGGGCGTATTCGCGGGCGCGCGTGGCGTAGTCTTTGGCCCCGCTGGCGGCCCAACCATCGTATCCATCGTGATCGGTAACATGGGGCACCCACATGATCTGGCGCAGGTACTTGAGGGTGTGCGCGTGAGCCAAGAACTGCTTGCCAGGGCCCACCTCAGCGATGGTTTCGAGGGCCAGCATCTCCTCTGACACCTCCATCCCGGCCATGAAGCGCTTGACCCAACGGATCTGTTCAGCGCCCAGCACAATGCTCTCCAGGCTGCCGGTCAGGCCCGAATCCAGGTATCCCACGTCGTGGATCAGGTTGGTGCCGGCCAGGGCCGCTACCAGCAGGCTGGCACCGTACTCGGCGCCCGCCTGTGCGTCAACCAGCTTGCTGTCGGTGGCGCCGCCGGTGCCAAACACCGGCAGACCGTAGTAGCGCGACAGTTCAGCCATGACCAGGTCGTTCAATCGCCACTCGGGTGAGCCATAGGGGAAAAGCATGGTGCGCATGTCCAACTGGCTGACGCAAGCGCCAAAGATGAAGGGCGCGCCGGGACGCTGAGCCTGGTGCATCACCAACCCGGCCAACGACTCGGCCGCCGCCAATGCCAGCGACCCGGCCAGCGTGAGTGGCCCACTGGCGCCCGGCATTATCGTGGGGACGTAGATCAGCGGGATTTCGTGGTCGGCGCAAAAGACAAGGCGCTCGACGGCCTGGAGATCGTGCTGCAAAGGGGAGACGAACTGGCCGTACATGATGTAGTTCGGACGCTGTCGAAATGCCTCGTCGCCGCCAGACATGACGCACGCCATCTCGTGCATACGCTCCAGCGCATCCAGCCCAGAGAAGCTGGTCATGATCACCGGCTTGACCGTGTTGTGCAGCAAAGCGTAATACTGCTGCGGCTCAGCATCCTCGTTGGGGACATCCTCCGGCAGAGCAAAGGACATCACAAAGTCAATCTCGTCCAGCGCGTCGCACAGCCGGGCCGCCCGCGCCACGTCTTCTAGCACAGAGGTTCGCCGCTCCGCCGTTTCGACGTCGCGGGTGTAGACCAGGTCCGAGCCGGTGCCAAAGTAGATCTGGTGCGGCCCCAGTGGCATCACCGGCTCGCCCAGCCGGTTGTGAACGACGACGTCGCGTTTGGCTGTGCTAAGCGCCCCGTCCACCATCCCGGCGGGGAGATAGACCCGCGGCCCCTCGCCCAGCCTGGCCCCTGCGTCGGCCAATTTGCGCCGCATCTCTGGATGATGGACGTTCAGGCCGGTCGTCTCAAGAATCGTCGTAGCAGCGTCGTGCAGTTGTTCGATCTTGGACTGATTCATCAGCGTCAGGCTCGGCTGCCAGACAGAACTGTCCATCATTTGTCTCCTGCAATCATAGGCTTTGGTTAAGTTGTGAGCGGTGGATACTGAGCAGGTCAGATAGCAGGGCGAAGCCGGTTTCGCGTCCCCCGGCTCCGGGGCCAGTGAGTGTCACCTGGCCCAATGTGTCGGTGTCAATGATCAGCGCGTTGGTCACTCCGGTAACGCCAGCCAAGAAGTCTTCGTTAGCTATCTTCTCTGGTGTCACCTCGGCCTTGACCCCTCGGGCTGAGCCTCGGGACGAAGCCTCGCCACCCTCCCTCCAGGCCCGAGCGATCAGTTTCCAGCACTTGCCTTCTTGCTTGGCCGCTTTGACGTCCGCAAGGCTGATTTCGGTGATGCCCTTTCTCTCGACCTCGTCCACCTTGACGTTGCCCCCCAGCAGAGCATTGGCCAAGATCACGATCTTCGCCAATGCATCCCAGCCTTCGACATCGGCCTCGGGATTGGCCTCGGCATAGCCCAGACGCTGCGCCTCTCTCAGCGCCGCGTCGTAATCTATGCCTTTGGCCATCTCGGTGAGAATGTAGTTGGTCGTGCCGTTCAGAATCCCCCTGACCTCGTCTATCTCGGCGCCAGCCAGAGCCCCCAGGCCCAAGGCGAGGCTGGGCGTCCCGGACATCACCGTGCCCTCGAATCGTAGGCCTACTCCGTTTTCCTTTGCCAACTCCGACAGTTCCCGGTAGGCCAGGGCGATGGGGCCCTTGTTGGTCGTAGCCACATGCTTCTTGCTGTTCAAGGCGGCTTTGATGTGGCTGATGGCCGGCTCCCCGGTCTGGATGTCGGTGTAGGTCACTTCGACGATGATGTCGGCGTTGGACTCTCTGATAGTCTTCAGGCTATTCCAACCCTTTTCCCCTTTGGGGTACTCCTTGATTCCACCGGTCTCTCCTACCAAAGAGAGCAATTCTTTCAGGTCTAGGCCTTCTGAATCGTAGACCGAGCCCTTCAGGGGATCAGAGATGGCTACCACCGCGTATTCGAAGTCGTATTTCTCTTTGAGGAGCTCCTTTTTCTCCAGAAGGAGATTAGCCAGTCCTTGGCCGACTACTCCAAAACCGACAAAGGCGAGGTTGTATTTCATCTTTTCCTCCGAATTGACAGTTTTCACGGTTTCTCTTTCTCTAGAAAGCAACCCGCCCGCGGGTTCAACCCACGGGCGGGTTGTGATGCCTGTCTCTATTCAGTCTCTCGCTCTTTCAGCACCTCAGCGATCACTTCATCCGCTGCCTCTGGCAGAGGGGGTACTTCGTGCTCGGCCAGGATTTCACGAGCGCGCTCGTTGGCGCGGGCGGTCATGTCTTGGCGGCCCTTTTCCACCCAGCGGTCGTAGCGCATGCGGTCAATCAACGCTGGCCGCCACTGGGCCCACCTCCAGTTGTCCAGGGTGTTATCGTCGGCCAGGAAGCCACCGCCAGGCTTGGCTCGATGGATGGCCTCGCGGGCCAGGGTGCGCTGGCTGACCTCCACACCGCCCATGACGTAGCGCACTTCGCGGATGATCTCGTCAACCACGACCAGCATCTCCATCGAGGAGGTAGTGCCGTATTCGATGTACCCCACGTCGTGCACCAGGTTGCAGCGGGTCAGGAAAGCGGTCATGACCGAGACCGTGGCCTCGATGCCAGCCTGGGCGTCCACTACCTTGCTATCGGTTGCGCCAGCCGTGCCCCACACCGGCAGGTTGTAGTAGCGGGCCAGGTCGGTACAGGCGGCCATGCCTAGCGGCCATTCGGGGCTGCCATAGCTGACGATGGCCGATTTCATGTCTAGCGCAGCGGTGTTCATGCCGTACAGGAAGGGCGTGCCCGGTCGCACCAACTGGGTGAGCACCAGCCCAACGAGACACTCAGCGTTGCCCAGGGCCAGCGCTCCCGCCAGGGTGATCGGTCCACCGCCACCGGTGTTGGGCGAGGGGGGATAGGTGACGGGGATGCCCTTTTCGGCGCAGAACAGCAGCTTGTCCACCGACTCATCGTTGAAGAGCAACGGCGAAATGGCCTCGGCGTAGAGCATCATGAAGGGTTTTTCGCGCAGCTCGGTCTCGCCGCCGGCCACCGCGCAGGCAATGCGGTACATGTCCTCCATGTCCCCCCGGTTGTTGGCCGTGTAGACGTTGGGCTTGACCGAGCCACGGATCATGTTGATGAAGCTGTGGAGGTAGTGATCCAGGGGCGGCACGTCCGACGGAGTGCCCATGGACATGATGAAATCAATCTGATCCAGGCCATCGCACAACTGGGCGATGCGCCGCACGTCCTCGGCGGTGGCTTTGCGCCGCTCGCCCGTCTCCACATCAATGGTAAAGGGGCAATCGGAGCCAGGCCCGAAGAAAACGGGAGGAGGCCTTCCCGCGCCCGCCTCCAGAGGCATGGTCAGCTCGCCCAGCCGATTGAACATGGGGATACGCGGTGGAGCGGAGGCGATGGCGTCCATCACCAGGTGTGGCGGGAGCTTGATCCGGCCCTCCGACTCCCAGGCCCCGGCTTCGAGCAGCAACTCGCGCCCGACCTCGTTCTTCATCACGATGCCCGTTCGAGACAGAATGTCCAGGCTGGTATGGTGAATTGCCTCAACCTGTTCGTCGGAGAGCATGCGGATAGTGGGATGCAGCGTTTCGATGGGGATTTGCTCAGTCACTGGAGATCTCCTCCTGAGACACCGTGAAACGTAAAACGTGAAACTTAATGGCCGATGCTCACGTTTTACGCTTTACGTTTTACGCCCCCACCAGATTCCGCGCCACATCCACCGCCGTAGCCGCGTCGGGCGCGTAGGCATCGGCCCCGATCTGCTCGGCGAAGGCCGCTGTCACCGGCGCGCCGCCGACCATGATCTTGACCGTGTCGCGCAGTCCCGCCTCCTCCAACCCCTCGATGGTGGCTTTCATCCCTGGCATGGTCGTGGTCAGCAGGGCCGACATGCCTATGATCTGCGGTTGATGCTCCTGCACGGCGGCCACGAACTCGTCGGGGCTGACGTCGGTGCCCAGGTCAATGGTCTCGAAGCCAGCGCCCTCCAGCATCATCTTGACCAGGTTCTTGCCGATGTCGTGCAGGTCGCCCCGCACTGTGCCGACGATGTACTTGCCGGCCGTGGGCACATCGCCTTCCGCCAGCAGTGGGCGTAAGATGCTCATGCCAGCGCGCATGGCCCGGGCAGCGATGAGCACCTCCGGCACATACAGGTCGCCAGCCTTGAAGTCCTTGCCCACCTCATCCATGCCGGCGATGAGGCCGCCGTTGAGGAGCTCAGCCGGAGACACCTCCTGATCCAGCCCCTGCCGGACCAGGTCGGCAACGACTTCGTCCTCGCCATTGTACAGGTTAGAGGCGATCTGTTCCAAAATGTTTGACTCTGCATGCATGTTTTGACTCCTTTTCAGGGTAATTTGAAGGCTGCGACGATTGCGATTAGCGACTCGACCATGCCGAGACGCCAAGTGAGATCATCGAAACCTCAAGTAGACTTATTATATCGCCCTATTCCCACTCTGTCAAATGGCGATCAGTCGAAACGAGCTAAGGTGCCAGGCACTTCCGTAAAGCTATTTGGCCCGACGCCGAGAGCAATTTGCAAGGCGCTCTTGGGTGCGAAATCCATGGGGAAAGTGCCTGGCACCTTTAGTGTTTTGCGATCAGCCGAAGCGAGTCCGGTGTTCTTCCCAGGCTGCATCCACCAGGTCTGGGTTGGAGAAGAGGTCAATGGCCGTCATCGCCAGCGCTTTGGCCGCGTCCAACAGGCCGGCGTGCCCTTCCGGGGAAGTCGAGGCGGCGCGGAACTCCGGTGAATGGCCTGCTACCTCTTCGGGCGCGATGGCGACGTAGGGATGCAGGGACGGGACGACGTGGCTGACGTTGCCCATGTCGGTGGAGCCCATGCGCCCGCTGGATGGTGGCAACTGCACCTCTCGGCCCAGCGCGGTCAGATTAGCGTCGAAGAGATCGGCCAGGATGGAGTTGGGAGCCATGTTGGCGTAGTACTTGTCGGGGCGCGTCAGCTTGACCTCGGCGCCAGCAGCCAGAGCCCCGGCCCGCGCGCAATCCTCCACCTTGTCCAGCACGGCCAGCGCGTCGTCCTTTTCCGCTGCTCGCACCAGGAACTCAGCCGCGGTGTAGTCGGGGATGATGTTGGGGGCGGAGCCGCCGTGGGTGATGATGCCGTGGATGCGGACGTCGTCGGGCAGTTGCTGGCGCAAAGCGCCGATGTTGTTGTAGGTCAGGATGCAGGCGTCGAGGGCGTTGATCCCTTTGTCCGGCGAGCCAGCGGCATGGGCGGCCTGGCCGAAGAACTCCATCTTCAGCTCGTAGCAGGCCAGCGAGGTGCGGCGGGTCATAGTGCGCGTGGAGGGATGGACCATCATGGCCACATCCACGCCAGCGAAAACGCCAGCCTCGGCCATGATGACCTTGCCTCCGCCACCCTCTTCGGCCGGGGTGCCAGCGACCTGGATGGTGCCGGCAATCTCGTTGAGGATAGGGCGCAGGGCGAGGGCCGCGCCCACCGAAGCCGTGCCTATGATGTTGTGGCCGCAGGCGTGCCCCAGGTCGGCCAGAGCATCGTACTCGGACAGGAGGGCCACGATGGGTCTGTCCCCTTTCTGACCGGTGTACGAGGCAACGAAGGCCGTCTCCAGTCCAGCCACGCCGCGCAGCACCGTGAATCCCCCTCGCTCCAGGACAGAGGTCAAGAGTGCCGCGGCCTCAAACTCCTGGAAAGCCAGCTCCGGCTTGGCGTGAATCGTATCCGAAATACGGATCAAATCATCACGCCGGACGTCTACCTCATCTACAACGCGCTGTTTCAGTTCGTCAATGTTGATCATAGTCTCTCTCCTTGACAAAAGATATTTGGGTATTGGATATTGGCTATTTTCTAGCCAGCGGCAGGTCGCGAGCTGTCAGGTCTTGAAAGGTCTCTCTTCTCTGGATGAGGATGGCTTGTCCATCTCTCACCAGAACCACAGCCGGGCGAGGGACAAGGTTGTAGTTGCTGGCCAGGGGCAGACAATAGGCTCCGACCATCGGCAAGGCCAACAGATCGCCCGCCGCCAGGCGGGGCAGAGCGATGTCGCGGATGAGCACATCCCCCGATTCGCAGAACCTCCCGGCCACGGTCACCGTCTCCTCGGCCGGCAGGTCGGCCTTGTTAGCCACCACAGCTGTGTAGCGAGCGCCATAGAGGGCCGGGCGGATGTTGTCCGCCATGCCGCCGTCCACGGAGACGTAGGTGCGCACGCCAGGTATCTCCTTGCGCGCGCCGACGCGATAGAGCGCGACTCCCGCCGGGGCGATGATGGAGCGGCCCGGCTCGACTACCAGCGTGGGCAGAGCCAGCCCGTGGCGGCCACATTCTTCGACCACCGCCTGACAGACGGCCTGCACATATCGGGCCGCTGGCGCGGGAGGGTCCGCTTCGTGCTGGGGCGCCCCCCATCCCCCGCCAGGGCTCAACTCGCGCAACTCGAAGCCATGACGCGCCCTCATCGCCGCCGCGAAATCCACCAGGAGGGCGATAGTCTTGGTGAAGGGCTCAACGTCGAAGATCTGGGAGCCGACGTGGGCGTGCAGGCCGACGAGTTCCAGATAGGGACTGGCCATGATGCGGACCACAGCATTCTCGGCAGCGTCCGTTTCCAGCGGGAAGCCGAACTTGGAGTCGAGCAGCCCGGTTTTACGATAGCCGTGGGTGTGGACATCAATGCCCGGTGATAGGCGCAGCCATAAGGTCACCCGAACTCGCCGCTCGGCGGCCAGCCGCTCCAGCGTATCCAGTTCGTGGGAATTATCCACTACGATGCGCTCCACGCCCTCATCCAGGGCCACGGCCAACTCTGCTGGCGTCTTGTTGTTGCCGTGGAAATGAATCCGCTCCGCCGGGAAACCTGCCTGCCGGGCCACGTAAAGCTCGCCGCCCGAGACAACGTCCAGGCTCAGGCCTTCCTGAGTGAAGAGTTGAGCCAGGGCCAGGTTGAGGTAGGCCTTGCTGGCATAAGCCACCTGAGCGGGGCCTGGGTAGTGTCGCGCCAGGGCCTGCCGATACTCTCGACAGCGGGCGCGGAGTGTCGCTTCATCGAAGACGTAGAGAGGCGTGCCGAATTCATGGGCCAGGGACGAAGCACTACATCCCCCCAGCCCAAGCTCCCCCTTCTCATTCAAGCGAGTTCCCAGAGGAAAGAGCGCGAGCGTTTCCATAACTTGTTCTTGTGTTGAGCGAAGGTCTCCTGACCGAGTCCACTTGCTTCGGTCAGAGACCTTCAGCAAACGAGATGTTCAAAACGGCCACTTGCCCTGGGCCTTGAGCGGCTCTTCCAGTCCCTGGCCAATGAGGATGTCGCGCACCTCGTCCTGGGTTCGGCGTCGGCCCAGCGCCCCCTGGTGACTCGCCGCTCGTAGCACCAACCGGGCAGCCACCATCGCCGACTCCCGGAGGTCAACCTCGCTCACCTTGTCCAGGGTGTCGGCCGCGGTGTGGCCGTAGCCGCGCCCCAGTCGAGGATCAACGCCCCGCCGGACCAGGTTGATGGCCGGGATACCCTGCATTACGAAGGGGAAGTTGTCCGAGGCAGTGACCATCCGCTGCTTGGTGCTCAACCGGTAGCGCATGTCGGCGGCGAAGCCCTGCAACAGAGGACGCAGTTCCTCAAAGCCATTGAGTACGAACTCGGCCGGGCTGGAGCCCACGCAGGCATCCAGGTTCAACATGAAGCTAACCGGCTCCAGTTCGTCACGGTGCTTTTTGACGTATTCTGTGGAACCCAGGACGCCCAGCTCCTCGACCGCGAAGGCGATGAGGCGCAAGGTGCGGGGCAGTTGGCCGCGCCAGGGGCCGAAAGTGCGGGCGAGTTCCAGGATCACGGCTACGCCCGATGCGTTGTCCATCGCGCCCTGGGCGATGTCGTGGCCGTCGTAGTGGCCCCCGACGACGATGATCTCTTCCTCGGCGGTGCCGGCTTTGCTCCCAGGCACCTCGCCCACCACGTGCCAGGCTTCGGTTGGGCCGCTCTCGTTGTGGACCTGCAATTCGACCACCACCTGACCTTGGCGACAGTGGCGGGCCAGGGCGAAGCCATCCTCGTAGCTGAGGCCCAGGCCGGGGATCTCGGCCACGCGGCCGCCGCGCAGCGAGCCGGCGGGAGCCAACATGCCGGGCAGGTGATTGGCAAACAGGAAGCCGACGGCGCCGGCAGCCACGGCCCGGCCATACTTCTCGCGCCGGTGGATGCGCTTGCCCTCCGGTGAGCTGGCGCTGGACGCCAACACGACCTTGCCGGCGATTTCGCCGTGTCGGGCGGCGAATTCCTCCTCGCTTCCCGATCCAACGTCAACTACCTCGCTCCGCAGCCCGCCTTCGGGGGTGCTGGGTGAGTAGACCAGCGATTGAGCCGAAGGCAGCGGCAGTTTGCGGGGGCTGACGAGTTGCGCCTGGCAGGTGCCCCGTCGCCAGCCCATGTAGGTGAAAGGGTCCAGATGAGCATTCCGGAGGCCGTAGGCGGCGAAGCTGTCCAAGATGAAGTCCCGGGCCTGGCGCTCGCTGGGCGTACCGGCGAAGCGGCTGCCGAAGTCGCACAGGCTCTCCAGGTTGGCATAGAGGTCTGGCGAGGTCCAGACTTCGCCGATGAGTTTCTTGTCCAGCGAGTTGATGTCCATGATGTTCCTCCTCCTGCTGTGATTCACACCCAGCGCGGGCGTTTCCATAGGGTCAACTTCTCTCTCCTCATGCGCGAGGCCTCAAATGGGGGTCCAGGGCATCTCGCAGGCCGTCTCCAAGTAGGTTGACCGAGAGGACAGTGAGCATGATAGCCAGGCCCGGCGCAGCGGTGATCCAGGGCGCCTGGCGCAGGTAGCCCCGGCCCTCGTTGAGCATGGCCCCCCATTCCGGCGCTGGCGGCTGAGCGCCCAGGCCCAGGAAGCTCAAGGAGGAAGCACTCAGGATTGCCCAGGCCATGTCCAGGGTAGCCAAGACGAGGACCGGCGCGAAGATATTGGGCAGGATGTGGCGGAAGACGATGCGCCCCGCACCGCAGCCAACGGCGCGGGCTGCCCTCACGAACTGCCTTCTCTTGGTGGCCAGGACAGAGCCGCGCACCAGCCGCGTGTAGTTGGGAATGCCAGCGACGCCCACGGCGATCATGGCATTGGGCAAGCCAGACCCCAACAAGGCCACGATGCTCAGCGCCAAGAGGATACCAGGAAAGGCAAGCATCACATCCATGACGCGCATGATGATACTATCTATCCAGCGGCCATTGTAGCCAGCTATCAAACCCAGGATAAGGCCGGGGATGGAGGCAATGGCTACCGCTACCACCCCCACCAGCAGCGAGATCCGCGACCCGAAAAGGAGGCGGCTGAAGATGTCCCGGCCAAAGAGATCTGTCCCAGCCCAATGTGTGCTGCTCGGTGGCAGCAACTGCTCCTCCACGGCCACGGCCAGGGGATCGTACGGGGCGAGGGCCGGGGCTAAGATGGCTGTGGCCGTCAGGATCACAAGGAAAGCAAGAGACAGCAGGGCCACCTTGTTGCGCCTCAACTGCCGCCGGGTGACCAGGGGAGGAATCTCCCGCCGGGGTATCGTTTTTCGAGTTGGGATGGGAAAGCGACGCTTGCGCATTCTTCCAACTTCCTAACTGCTAAGGCTACCCTTTGCCGCGATTGAAATCGCCTCTCCAGGGCTTTCAGCCGGGCGTCCACCTACGTGGACAGTCAGCTTTAGCTCTCCAGGCGCGGTTTCAACCGCCAGCCTGAGTAGCTGGACTGGACAATGTTACCTTTGTCATTGCTTCGGCGCAAACAGCGCGCCTCGCAATGACACTGGGGTGAAACCTAACATTGTCGAAGTAGTAACCAACTTCCAAACTAATCGTAGCGAATGCGGGGATCAATGATGGCATACGAGATGTCTACCAGCAGATTAACGACAGTGTAGACGGTAGCAGCCAGGAGAACTGTACCCTGGACGATCGGGAAGTCCTTCCAGAGGATGGCATCAACCACCAGCCGCCCCAACCCTTGGCGAGAGAAGATTGTCTCGGTGATCACTGTGCCGCCCAGCAAGTAGCCAAACTGCAAGCCTATGATGGTGATGACCGGGATGAAGGCGTTCTTGAGGGCGTGGCGGCACACCACAATACGCTTGCCAAGGCCCTTAGCCCGGGCGACGGTGATGTATTCTTGGCTCAACACCTCCAGCATGGAGGATCGCACCAAGCGAGCAATTGCTCCCGAAGAGGCTAATCCCAGCACGATGGCGGGCATGATCAGGTGCCTTAGGCTGCCCTGCCCCGTAGCGGGCAGCCAGTGCAGCAGCGAACTGAAAAGCAAGATGAGCAGGACTCCCGACCAGAAGATGGGCATGGAGGTCCCAGCCACCGCAATGGTCATGCACAAGCTATCCACCCAGGTGCTTCGGTTCAGGGCGGCGGAGATGCCCAGGGCGGCGCCGATGGTGACAGCTACCATCATCGCTGTCACCGCCAGTTGGACCGTGTGGGGCAACTGCTCCAGAATGCTCCGCGTTACGAGGCGATTGGTGAAAATGGAACGTCCCAAATCTCCCCGCAGGGCGTTAGCCAGGAAGCGACTGTATTGAACGTAGGTAGGATCATCAAGGCCCAGTTGAAGGCGCAGTTGGGCGATGGACTGGGAGGAACCTCCGGATTCAGCCAGCATCAACTCGGCAGGGTCGCCTGGCAAGAGGTGCATCATGAGGAACACCAAAGTAGCTACACCCCATAGGACGGGGATCGAGGTTATCAAGCGCCTTCCGATGTACTGGAGCATCGCGATCGCCTTCAAAGAAGCAAAGGAACTTCGACTACCTGCTACCTCGACAATGTTAGGTTTCACCCCAGGTGTCATTGCGAGGCGCGCTGTTTGCGCCGAAGCAATCCCCTAGCGTGCTTGGAGATTGCTTCGCTCCGCTCGCAATGACAAAGGTAACATTGTCCAGCTACTTGCTCTCTGCTAAGTAGACGTCATACAGCCAGGGGAACCAGCCGCGCGAGTCGTAGCGCAGCCCCTTCACCTGATCGCTGATAGCATTTATGTTGACGTAGTCACGGATGGGAATGATCAAGGCTTCGGCCATGATGACCTGTTGGGCCTCGGCGTATATCTCTTTGCGCTTCTCAGGGTCGAGGGTGCGAGCCCCTTCCTCCAGCAGTGTGTCCAGCCTGGGGTCTCGAATTTTGGCCCAGTTGAAACCACCTTCGGAGTGGAAGAAGGTGCGCAGGATGTCCGGATCGCTGTTGGAGAGGATGAAGGGGATGAGATTGTGCTTCCCCTCGCGGGCCGCCTCTAGCGCGGCAGGGTAGGCGACCACCTGGCTTCGCATCTCGACCCCTACGGCTTTGAACTGAGCCTGCACGAGCTGAGCCACCTCAGGCATGAATCCCCAGCCCATGAGGTAGGCTTCCACCCGGAGTGGCTGACTGTCCTTCTCAAGAACGCCATCGCCGTCCACGTCAACCCAACCAGCCTCTTTCAAAAGGTCCTTCGCCAGCTCGGGGTTGTAGTTGTAAAGCCCGGCCACGTTTTCGCCGTAGCCTATCGTCACCGCATTCAATGGGCCATGGGCCACCGGCGATAAGTTCTTAAAGATGGCCATCACGATAGCTTCTCGATCAGTAGCGTAGATCAGGGCCTGGCGGACGCTGAGGTCATCGGTGGGAGGTCGTTCCGTGTTTAAGAATATCTGGAGAGGTGTGCCGGGCAAGGCCACCGGGATCAACTGGAAGCCGGGGTCGTCGGACAAACGCTGGGCATCCTGAGGCGGCATCTCGCCCATGATGTGAGCTTCACCTGCCTCCAGGGCCAGCGTACGGGTGGCCGGCTCCACGAAGAAGCGAAACTCGATTTCCTCTAAGTAAGCTGGACCCTGGTGGCTGAAGATACTGGATGCCCAGTTGTAATCGGGGTTGCGTGTCAGGGTCAGGTGATCCCTGGGGACGTATTCTTTGAACATGAAAGGCCCAGTCCCTACCTGATGCATTTGGTAGTCCAGGCCCCACTTCTCTATCGCAGCAGGGGAGGCCATCCCCAGATAGACCTGGCTGAGAGAATCCAGAAGCGGAGCGAAGGGTTCCTTGAGATAAATCTTGACGGTATAATCGTCCATCACTTCGGCGTGGTCGTAGGGTCCCAGCATGAAGACCGCTTTCTGCGATTTGGTCTGGGGGTCAACGATGCGATCTAAATTGAACTTCACCGCCTGGGAGTTGAAGGGGGTGCCGTCGTGGAACTTGACGTCCTGGCGCAGGTGAAAGGTGTAGGTCAAACCATCCTCAGAGACCTCCCAGGACTCTGCCAGACCTGGGACGAATTTGCCGTCCAGGTCTTGCCAGACCAGAGTATCGTAGACGCTGGTCAAAGGAATGCCCAGCTCCGAGGAAGCATTGACGTGAGGGTCAATGCCCGAAGGGGCCAGGGTCAAGCCGTAGACCAGTTTCCTTCCGCCAGGGCCACCGGCAGGAGACTGACAGCCGGTCGCAAGAGAGAGCAGCAGTGTGATGAGCGTGAGGGTGAGAAGCCGATTTTTAGCGCACACAGATTTTCCTCTTAAACTCACATTGTCACCCAAGTTTCTCTTATTGCGAGAGCAGATCCGCCAATTCCGGAGCGCGTTTACTTCGACTGAGAGGCGGATAGATAGCACTTCTGGTGACTCGCCGGTCTAAGCGAGGCTTCACAGATAGCCACCATGCACTTGCGATGGCCAAGTTGTGCCTAATGTAACCATGACTCACACCCAGTGCGGACTTTGCCACAGGGTCAACGGCTGCCCCAGGCCGCGTTCCTGGGCAGTGCGGTAGATGCGCGTCGCCACGGCGACGTCCTCGGTGCCCAGGCCAACCGGGTTGAAGAAAATGAGCTCCGTGCCGCTTTCCCGGCCGGGTTTGTCGCCGGCCACGATCTCGCCCAACTCGGCGTAGAGGTCATGGTCGTCGAACTCGCCAGCCTGGTGCATATAGGCGATGGTCTGCGCGGCGCGGTGTTTCACCTGTTCCCAATCGTCCACCACCACCTTGTCGGCGGCGGCGATGACGGCGAACTCGCACTCGTAGCCGGAGATGTGAGCGTAAAAGCTGCCCTCCCGCAGCCAGCCGTGGCGAACGATAGGCTTCAGGGTGGTGGTCGCCGTGACCAGGACGTCGGCCTTTCGGACCAGGGTCTCGGCGTCGTCAGCCACCCGCACGGGCAGATCGAGCAGGTCGGCCATTTCCTGGGCAAAGGCGTCGCTGCGGGAACGGCGGATGTCGTAGATGAACGCCTCTTGCAGGTGGGGCAGAGCTGCACGCAGAGCCATCAGTTGGGTGCGGTTCTGCACCCCGGCACCGATGAGGCCGGAGCAGCGAGAGTCGGGCCGGGCCAGATGTCGAGCCGCCACGCCGGTGACGGCGCCGGTGCGTAAGGCGCTGATGACAGTTCCGTCCATCACGGCCAAGGGCACGCCGGCATCAGGATCGTTCAGGACGATGAGGCCTGAGGCGCGAGGTAGGTTGCGCTGATGCGGGTTGGCCGGGAAGCTGGCGATCCATTTGAGGCCGGCCACGTTGTAATCGCCGCCCAGGTAGGCAGGCATGGCGTTGATGTGGTCCTCTCTCCGGCCCTGACCGCCCTGACCCCAGTCCAACACGGCCTTGGGGGGCAGGAGGTCGTCACCGGCGTAGTGCAGTTGCAGCACGGCTTCGACGTCGGCCATGGCCGCAGCCATGTCAAGCCCGCCGGCAGCGATGACCTCCTCTTGGCTGAGGTAAAGAAACTCGATGGTAGACATAGCTAATCGTCTCCTCTCTTCTCAAATTCAGGAAAAAGGCGGGCCAGATAGCCCGCCCTTAGCATGCCCCCCCCCAACATGAGTTTCGGGTTTCGAGTTCATTCAACTCGGAACTCCGAACCCGAAACTCCAAACTGTTTATGTTTCCGCCTTGTGTGGATCCAACGCATCTCGCAAGCCGTCGCCAACAAAGTTGATGGCTATGACAGCGATGAAGATCATCAGTCCAGGAAAGATGGCCGTCCACGGGGCGCGGGTCATCTGGTCCTGGGCATTTTTGAGCATGTTGCCCCAGGTGGGCGTGGGCGGCTGCACACCGAAGCCCAGATAGCTCAGGCCAGACTCGGTGATGATGGAAGTGGCTATGCGGAAAGTAGCGGCCACGATGATGGGACTCATGGCATTGGGCAGCAGATGGCGAAGCATGATGCGCCGGTTGGACACACCGCAACTGCGAGCCGCCTCGACGAACTCCTTTTCCTTGAGCGAGAGGAACGAGGCCCGAACCAACCGGGCCACCCTCATCCAGGCCAGCACGGCGATGACCAATACGATAGAGAAAATGCTGGCAAAGGGCGTACCTCGCAGCGCCTCGATAGGAAGGTCCCGCAGTGCAAGAGAGAGAATGATCAGGATAAAAAGCGAGGGGAAAGCCAACCACATGTCGGTGAAACGCATCAGAACATTGTCCACCCAGCCGCCGTAGAAACCGGCCACGCCGCCGACGATAGCCCCCACGATCACCGCCAGCGCCATAGCCATGACCCCTATGCTCAACGAAACCCGGCTGCCGTAAAAAATGCGGGTCATCAAGTCACGGCCCAACTCATCCGTTCCCATGAGGTGCTTGGCCGATGGCGGCTGCAACATCATGTCCAGGTCTATTTTCTCTGGGTCATAGGGCGTCAGGTAAGGTGCAAAGATGGCCGTCAGGGCAAAGATGAGGACAATGATCGTGCCGAGCATGGCCGGTTTATGGCGACGGTAAGAATGCCATATCAACTGCCTCATGGTTTGCTGTTCACGATACTTTGGCGCCAAGTTCAATACCGATTTTTCCTGGGGTTGCATAGTTTTGGAATCGGACATGAACAACCTCCTCTAGTTCTACTCTATGGTTGCTCAGTTGTACCGGATACGGGGGTCTAAAAAGGCGTAGACAACGTCGGCTACCAGGTTGAAGGCCACGATGATCGTGGCGTTGATCATGACAATGCCCATCAGGACGGCGTAATCCACCCGCTGGGCCGAGCGGAAGAATAGCCTGCCCATCCCCGGCCAGCTAAAGATGGTCTCGGTGAACAACGCGCCGCCAAAGAGAATGGGCAGGTCCAGGGCCAGGATCGTCACCACTGGGATGGCGGCGTTCTTGAGGGCGTGACCGTAGAGAACGGCTCGTTCCCTGAGCCCCTTGGCTCGCGCGGTGCGGATGTAGTCCTGGTGAATGACCTCCAACATGCTGGCCCGTATGTAGCGGATGTAGCTCGCCGCACCAAAGACACTCAACATCGCCACAGGCAGGATAAGGTGATGCAGATAATCCCACAAAGGCGTGGAGCCCAGTTGACGCTCAAGGCGGACGTCGTACATGCCGGCCCCCGGAAACAGCGGCCTACCGGCCCAGCTCTCACCCACCCACGAAGGCCAATCGAGACCAGCATGAAAGACAATGATCAGAATGAGTCCAAACCAAAAGATGGGAATCGAGCGTCCTGCGTAGGCCAGAATGGTAGAAAGGTAGTCAAAAAGCGAATACTGCTTGATGGCCGAGATGATGCCAACAGGAATGGCAATCAATAACTGGCCGATGAACGCCACGGTCATCAGATAAATAGTAGCAGGGAAGCGTTCCAGGATAATCTCCAGAGCTGGGCGGCGTTCCACGTTGGAGCGGCCAAAGTCCCCCTGCACTATCGCAAAGAGCCACTTGAAGTACCGGCTGTCCAAGGGATTCACGCGGATGGACACGTTGTCGCGCTGCGTCCAGCCGGTGACCCGCTCCGCCACGTAGAGCACTTTGACCCAAGAGCCAGCCTCGTTCTTCTCACCATCTACAATAGCCACCTTGGTACCGCCGGGCAGTTCGCCGGTCTTGCGTGGCTCCGTGCCGCCCGACGCACTCGGTTTATTGTAGAGATCTGTCTGGGCCACCTTGATCGTGCCTATGCTCCCCCGAAAGTTCAGGAAAGCGGGTTGCTGCAAGCCCAGGCGAAATTCCAGCATGGCCATGTCTGCCGGGCTGATGTTCGGGTTGTCTTCATAGATGGCCAACGGGTCTATCGGACTGACGATGATCAACCCGTACACAATCACACTGATAAAAAAGAGGACAGGAATGGCTTGCAGAACCCGACGAATCAGATACCGAGTCATAGGCGATCCCTCCACAAGATAAGAGTTGGCGGGCGGTCGCCGGACCGCCCGCCAATTCGCTAGCCAACAGGATAGGCTACTTCTCTAGCCACCACGAGTCGGCGTTCCACGACAGATACTCCCACACGTTCGCTGTGTAGCCCTTGAAGTGCTCGCTAAGCACGTCTATGTCCATACGGTCGTAGAGGTAGATGTGCGGGCGGCCCTCGGCGATAAGCTCGCACGCCTCTTGATAGGCCTGCTTGCGCACCTCCAGGTCGGGGCTGGAGCCGGCGATTTCCATCTGCACCTCGTACTCTGCGCTAATCCAGCGCGTGTAGTTGTAACCCTTACCCGAGTTGTCGTCGCAGGGGATGTTATTCGGGGAAAAGTAACCGTTCATCTGGGTGTGCGGGTCAGTGAGGTCACTGGTGGTATACATCAGGAGGTCGAAGTGGCCGAGCTTGCGGAAGGCACCACTGGAGTAGCTGCCAAAGAGCTCGGAGCTAGGCACGTTCTCGATGTAGAGCTGGATGCCGACCTCGGCCAGCATCTCCATGATCACCTGCTCGGCCTGCTCGCGTAGCTTGTTGCCTGAGGTGGTCTGGATCTTGAGCTTCAGGCCCCTGCCCTCTTCGGCGTTGGGGCAACCGTGGCACTCGCGGATGCCGTCGCCGTCCTCGTCCGTCCAGCCCGCCTCCTCCAGCAGGGCCTTGGCTCTCTCCGGGTCATACGGGCTCTCCGGGATGTCGCACTGGGCCCAGCCGTTGTTGAGCTCCGAGGTGCCGATTGGGGGGTAGCCGTAGAGCAGCTTGTCGGTGATCGTGTGCTTGTCAATGCCCAACTCGATCGCCTCGCGGACTCTGGGATCGCCCAGGGCCCAGTGCGGGGACGGATTCTCCTCCAGGAATTCCCGGCAAGGCGCATCCAGTTCCGGGTCGCGGTGGTTGAGCACCAGCCGCTCCGTGCCGGGACTGGGCGGGCTGCTGATGACGACGCCTTCCCAGGTCTCAGCCTCAGGAATGTCGGCCTCGATCAGGTCCCACACAAAATCGAGTTCGCCGGTCTGGATGAGCTGCTTGCCCACCTCGCGGCTCTCGATCCAGCGCAGAATGATGGCGTCCAGATAGGGCTTGCCCTCAGTCTCCCACAGCTCGTAATTCTCGTTGCGGACAACGGTCATGTGGTCGCCGGACACCCACTCCTCCATGCGGAAGGGGCCGAGGCTGAGGGGCTGGCGGTTGTATTCCCATTCCTGCATCTTGGCTGGGTCGAGCCCGAGATGGCTGGGCAGGACAGCATCGGCGACCTGAAGCAAGTACGGCGAGTAGAACTTGCTGTACTTGAACACCGCAGTATAGTCGTCCTCGCAGGTGATCGATTCGACGTCCTCCCAGCCGGTGGTGTACACGGCGCCGCTCTCAGGATGCACGTCCGTTTCCCAGGTAAAGACGACGTCCTGGCAGTCGAAAGGATCGCCATCCTCCCAGACAATGCCCTCTTTCAGGTTGTATCTGATAGTCAGGCCGTCTTCGGAGACGCCGCCGTTTTCCACGGTGGGAATTTCCTTGGCCAGGTCGGGGTAATATGGGCCATCGTCTTCGATTCCGATCAGCGATCGCTCCATGAGCGCCCCGGCGATGCTGGCTATCGTCTGGGTGCGGATATAGGGGTTCAATAGCTCCGGCTCCTGGTAAAAGCCCATGACCAGGACCCCGCCCTGCTTGGCGACCCACTCAGGCTCAGACGTGGCCGTGACCACCACCTCGACCACTACCTCCTTCTCCACCACGACGGTCTCGACGACCTTCTCTTTGACCACCACTTCCTTCTCCACCACGACGGTGACCGGAACCTCTTTCTCAACGATCACTTCCTTCTCGATCACCTCGGGGGTAGCTGGAGCGCAGGCAACTGCAACTACGACCAGCACCATCAGAATAGCTAAAAGCTTGCTTCTCATTTCTCAATCTCCTCCTTAGTTTTTGTTGTTTTCCGAGTGGCTCAAGGAAGCCCAATCCTGCAAGCCAACTCAGATGGATTGGTCGCACCATATCATAGGCTTTCATCACCTCCTCTTCTCTGGACTATAACAGCAATGGAGAATCAACGCGAGTCACGATTCCTCTGCTGTTTGTGGAGTAGCTTTCTCCAAGCTGTTGCTAAGGATAAGGGCGTGCCTGGGGGTAGATACTGGTGAGTCACATGTCTGTGGTGAGGGATGAACAAATATATCATGATTAAGCAACCTTGTCAAATCGCGAAACAAGACCCAGAGTGATTCGGCTTTTGCGCAAGCACCGAGCGAACCTCGATCTCCTCGGAGTAGAGCCCGCCTCCAGACTCGCCACCCCTCGTGGAATCCTCGCCCATTGTTTGCAGTTAGGGGTCTCTCTAATACACACCCTGGACTCTCAAAAGGTTCACCAGTCCTATTGCTTCCCAGTATCAGTGGATCGGCAAGCATCAGCCGCTGGCCGGTTGCGACGGGTGGCGCTTGCCCCCAAACGACGATAAAACGCACTTGCATCCCCTGAAACCGGCGCGTAAGGCCAGTCGGCACCAAGCGAGGTTAGGCAGTGTTTCACCTATGAAAGACGTAACCGTTCAGGCCAATAGCCGTTCCAATTCCCCCGCCGTATATCCTGATAGCCCCAAAGATTCCATGGTGCGCTTGCCTTGAGCAAGATAATCTCGTTCCATCAGCAGAGATGCCAATCGAATGACAGCAGAAATGTAGGGTGTTTCCACACCGATTTGTTCTCCCAGTCTCTGCAAGAGCACCAAGCCGAATCCCACATCTTCGTGAAAGTATCTGTAGTCAAGACTGCTCTGAGCTTTGATTCCCTTAAACCCAGGTGCTTCAGAGTAACCCTTGTCATAAGTGGGTTCAGCCATGTAGCCTTGCACGTATCCTAGGTCTGGTTCAGATATTACATGAATATTGAGTGCTTGCCCAATTGCAATACGTTCTTGATCAACTGCTTTGATGAGCCGCCCGACGGCGGGAGTCACGCCTTCTTCGTAGAAGTAGAAATTGCCCTTGGTACGTTCGATCAAAGCTGTGTTCAGCAGCGTAATGGTGGGATGAATGACAGGGTTGCCGTTTTGTAGGCTGGTTTGCAGGATATTCTTCGCGGCTGCCATAGCTGGATACACATCTTGGATTTTCTCCAATACCTGGAGTGTGTTTCGGGATGGTACGGCGGCTAGGAAAAGCCCGCCTTTAATCTTCAGGAAAACACGAATCTTACCGGGTTCAATTATCCGAACTGCGTATGGAAGCGTGGAAGTTTCTGCAACAACGATGTCTTCATCTCGTAGACTCAACAGTGCTCCATTCTTAAATTCGACACTTCCCATGCACGAACCAGGACACACAATGACTATTTGCCCCTTCTGCAAGTAAGGCTTGCAAACTTCAGCAAAGGGTTTGGTGCTATAAGCCGGCCCAACCACATAAATGATCTCAGCATCTCTTAGGACTTTTTCGATTTCATGACCGGCATATTCAATAGAAGCGAAACCTGCCAACTCGCCCTCAGCATGAATACCACCTTGTTTTTGGACTCCCATGATGTTATCAGGGAAGGTGTCAAAATCAAAAAGGCTGACGCTGTGCCCATGTGTCGCGTAGTCAAATGCTACAGCACAACCGCCATTTCCTGAACCTAGTACGGCTATTCTCATAATTGGTAATTCCTCAAGATGCGTCTTGCATGCGCTGCCTGACCGAATTCTGAGCAGAGCGCGGGCTCCCACGCCCGCGAACCGGTGGCCCTTCGGCGGAGTTTACACTGAGCGCAGTCGAAGTGCTCAGGACAGGCGTGGGAGCACTTGTCCTGTACCCTGTACCTGTCGGTACAGAACAGGTGTGGTCAAGCACAGGGCCGCTTCTGCTGGAAATCTTGGATCTGCTGAGTATGTACGTTGCTAGGCCAGCCAGGCTTCCGTGCCGACGTCCACCCGTCCTTTGAAAGCATCAAGGCTTCGTCATCAACTTCACCACAAGCTCAACTGGAAGGGCGGCTGTTTGCCGTTCAGCAAAATGAAGGGGGCGGCGCGCTTGGCTACAGCTCCGATCTGGCGGAGGTCCGAGAGCTGGCAGAACTTGCCCTGCCCGCGCAGATTGAGAATGCGGGAAGCCGAGGTGGGGCCGATGCCGGGGATACGGAGGAGTTCTTCGCGGCTGGCGTGGTTCACCTCCACGGGGAAGCGCTCAGGATGGGCCTGGGCCCAGGTCAGTTTGGGGTCGGCTTGGCTGGGTAGGTTGCCAGCATCATCGAATACCAGGTCCTCGAAGGTAAAGCCATACTGGCGGAAGAGGAAATCGCTCTGGTAGAGGCGATGCTCGCGCAGAGGCGGCGTAGGGGGATGGTCCTCCAGAGGGGTATCTATAATCGGCTGGAAGGCGCTGAAGTAGACCCGCGCTAATCCCACTTCCCGGTAGAGTCGCGCGGTGGTCGAGAGGAGCTCGCGATCGGTTTCATCTGATGCGCCAACGACGAACTGGGTGGTCTGGCTGACCGAGGCTCGCTTGCCTTTGCCCTCCTCGATTAGGCGATTTGCCCAACGCAGGGGCTGGACGAGATGAGCGTTGAAATCCTTGGGGGGAGCGATACGGGCCAGGCGTTCCGGGTTCGGTGCTTCCAGGTTCACCGACACCCGATTGGCGAGTTGCACCGCTCGCTCCACGTGGGCGAAGGTAGCGCCAGGCAGGATCTTGAGGTGGACGTAGCCGGGGAAGGCGTAGCGGTGGCGCACCAACTCGACCGTGGCGATCATGCGGTCCATGGTACGGGCAGCGTTACACACGCCGGAGCTGAGGAAGAGGCCCCGCACCAATCCCTTGCGGTGCATCTGATCGAAAGTGTGAGCCAGCTCCTCAGGGGTGAAGCTGATACGCCTGAAATTACGGCTGGCGCGGTTGGCGCAATAGTAGCAATCGTTCTCGCAGGCGTTGGTGAGCAGTACCTTGAGGAGATTGATCTTTTTGCCGTCGGGAAGCACGGCCGGGTAGATCCAGCGGCCCAGGTCGTCGCGCACCCGGGCCGCCTCCGTGCCGCAGGCCTGACCGCACAGATCATACTGAGCCGACCGGCCCAGCAGCTCGATCTTTTGGCGAGTATCCACGCCAACCACCTCCCTGCCTGGACTACCCATATTATACGAACAAATGTTCGAAATGTCAAGCTCAATCCACGTCGTGCCATCCGCCGGGCACTGAGCGGTTGAGCCAGCGGAGATAGTCAACGTCTCCGGCCACGATGGGCAAGGCGATGATTTCGGGGGTCTCGTAGCTGTGCAGCTCTTTGACGCATCTTGCCAGGTGCTCAAACACGTCACGGCGGCTCTTGACGATCAGAAGAACTTCGCTATCGCGCTGCACCTCGTCTTGCCAGCGATACACCGAGGTAATGGAGGGGATTATGTTGACGCAGGCGGCCAGCATCCTTTCGACCAATGCCTGGGCTATCTTGTCGGCTTCTTCCAATGAGCCGACCGTGATGAGAACAATGGCGTATTCAGGATCGGGCATCCTGCGCTCCTCTCCTCATTACGACACGCTTCGAATGTATTCTCAAAGAATAATCAGGGCATAAACAGATTAGGACGGTGGTCAGGTTAAACCAGTACTACACCTACTAGATTCAATCTGACGCGCCCGGAGAGATTCGAACTCCCAGCAAACGGTTTCGTAGACCGCTCCTCTGTCCTAATTGAGGTACGGGCGCCCAAAATAAAAAGGCACCCTCGACAGGATTCGAACCTGTGACCTCCTCCTCCGCAGGGAGGCGCTCTAATCCACTGAGCCACGAGGGCGCGTTTTGATACCAACACAGGCGGGGAGAGTGGGATTCGAACCCACGGAAGAGCTTTTGACCCTTCAACCGCTTAGCAGGCGGTCCCATTCGTCCACTCTGGCATCTCCCCGGGCTGGTTATGCAATTGTCTGATTTGGCGGAGGGAGAGGGATTCGAACCCCCGGTGAGGTTGCCCCCACAACGGTTTTCAAGACCGTCGCCATAGTCCACTCGGCCATCCCTCCGGACTCAGAAAGACTTGCCCTCCCCATCCAGCATTAGTATAGCAAAGAGCAGCGATAATGTCAAACTTCCGCTGCCAGGTCTTACAGCGCCCGAGGGTCGTTTCGTGGCCTCAGACGGGGATTTCAATCCTTGGCTCTCTCGCAGCCACGAAGAGCCATTTTACAAGCTTTTTACAAATCGATAATAACCGCTTAACATCTATCATGGATAATGAGGTCAGAATAAGGCTCCCGGGGCCAAGTTCCCAAAAAAACCAAAGGAGGTACGAGACGATGAAAAAGAAGATGTTTGTCTTGATGGCGGTGCTGGTGATTGACTTGCCAGGGCTTCTGCTGTATAATATTGAGCAACAAGGGCAAGGTTGATGAGGAAACGCGAAGATGCCAACAGTTCCGAGAACAGGTCCATATCGGTTTTTCTTCGTTTCTCTGGATTACAATGAGCCTCCGCACATTCACGTGAGGCGAGAGAACAAGGTTGCGAAATTCTGGCTTGACCCGGTTGCGTTACAAAAAGGCTGGTAGATTCAGTCGAGCTGAACTAAACGGAATCGCCAGGCTAGTAGGCGAACACCGAGAATACTTGTTGGAGAGATGGCATGAATTCTTTGGTAGTTGAGGTTCAGAAAGCCATTGCTCAAAGTATCGCTGTTAGTGAAACTTCGCTAACGGTTGATCTGGTTGATGGTCGTACCATTATCGTGCCTCTTGTGTGGTACCCACGTTTGTGGTATGGTACTCCAGAGGAGCGAAACCATTTCGAGATAATAGGCGATGGTGCACTCATACACTGGCCTGACCTGGACGAGGATCTGAGTGTATCTGGCCTCTTGGCTGGACGCCGATCAGGTGAGAGCCAACGATCGCTAAAGAGATGGTTGGACGAACGGACGACGCGCTTGGCGCAGAGTCCTGATCTAGTACCTGTCGCAGCGTGAGCAGACAAGCGGCCCTTTTCCATATCTAGACGCTATCCCCTGATCCTACCACCCAATCGGGCTGATGCCGTTCCTGCTTGCACAGCAGGCAACATCGGCGGTCTCACGCGCTTTGGGGTGGGTCTTGTAGCTGATGCTCTTTCCCGCCGTCGCCCGGTGGGTGATGCGCGAGGCGTTGGGTGGCCAAGTCAGAAAGAGCGCCTGGCGGAAAGCGCATTATTTGGCGTTGCTGCCAGTTAGTCATATCCCGGTATTGGATGACGTAGCGTCTACTGATCAGCGGTTGGCAACATCCGTGAGTACGATGCTGGCTTTTCCGTTAG
>SDBT01000148.1_pt1 | contig 93889 bp, 116 predicted proteins | sample 2277101 | NCBI WGS metagenome assembly SDBT01 (sample SAMN10404973, study PRJNA504765) | marine sediment metagenome | isolation source: marine sediment core GS10_PC15, 103 cmbsf | place: Arctic Ocean: Southern Knipovich Ridge | collected 2010
GGGGCTGTTTCAAATATAAAGGAGGATTCGCGCATTACATCTGTCGGCTTACCCCGTTACAATTGTTGCGCGAATCCCCTAGTTGTTCTCAAAAAAATAGGGGCTGTAGGCGTTATAATCCCGTTAGGGTGGTAGTTCAACCTTACTTAGCCCATCGCTGCACTCCGGGCACCCCTTAGTTGTTCTCAATCGTCCCAATCCTCCCGCGCGGAATCCATTTTGTGATCCCAATAGGCATCTTCGCCTGCGGCTTGCTCATCGCCAGCGGTTTCCATTGCCAGCGCATAGATTGCATCGTAATGCTTTTCGTCTTCAATGACGTATTTCAGAGTCTCAGATAGGGACATTGCAGAGAATCTGGCGATTGATTCGCCGAACTCCTCGACGTATGTATCCCAGCAATCGACTTCGGCGGTTGAGAAAAGGATTTCGATTTCTCCCGCTTCTGGTGGGTAGCAGCTTTCGACTGGTCCCGAAGATCGCCCCGGATTTCCGGCTGAACATTCTACGTCAAACGTTAGCCCTGCGTATGTGATCTCTACTTTCATGGCGTGACTCCTTGAGTTATAACAGTATAACTCCTAGATGCTCCTTTGTCAAGCTCTTTCGAAAAACAATTTTCCCAAACTAGCCCGACCACAGCCCGGGTGATACCGGCTGGACATATTCGTGCGCCGATGCCTACCCCCGAGAGTTTTCTCGCAGTGTCCACATACGAGATTATATTTATGCAATTGTTTGTAAGACAATACCGTAGCGCACCGTGTGGCCCGTGCGCCTATTTCGAGCGCCTTCTCCTTCCAGGTCCAATTGTGGCCATTGCCCGGACCTACCATAGCATGGGCAATTTCATGGAGGATTGTATCCATGACTTCAGCATTGGTTCCCTGGACAATATGGGCGCCAGAGATAGAGATTTGTTTTGTGCCATGCTTGCACAAGCCAAGCCGACTTTTTGCACGGGATAGCTTGAATCGCCAGCCCTGATCCCATAGTCCGTGCTTTACTAGTAGCCCCTCTGTCGCTACTCTTGCTTCTGCGACTCTCATTGTGTGCTCCCTGTTTCAACCACAGTATTATACCCCCTCAACTATAAAAGTCAAGGGGATATAATTTGTTTTTTACCAGGTGGCAACCCCAGAGAGAACTTCGCGCGCATATTCTAGGACACCGTCGCGGCTTCCCTTGATACCTAGCTCAACCTTTGTGGTCAAGTAGGCATTGAATCCGACCAACTCGCCCGCGTTCTCTTTGGTAAGGGCGGTGATCAATTGATTGAGACGGGTGACACCGACCATCCTGCCGGTGATTCTTGCTGGTGTTTGCATAGTTGTTCCTTTTCGAACCACAAGAGTATAACCTATAGCTCTATAGATGCTTGATATTTCCCTACTCTGTCCCATATTGAGACCTCCCATCCCATCGACCGTGCACAGCAGAGTTGCCTTGGTGTTCCAAGACAACATGTCGTATAGTTATATAATCCCCCCTTCTACTGCTGGGCCATAGAGATCATCTTCGGCAAGGCATTCCTCTGCGCCTTCTTCGGGCGACCCATCATCCTCCCATAGATCGAAGAAGTTTGAATCGGCGAGATCAGAGTGTCCGAGTCCGATTCGAGATTCCAGAATGGCGTCCACTTGTCCTAGCCATTCCTTTTGAGTGAGACCGTTTCCGTTTCGTTCCATAGTTGCTCCTAGATTAGTCCCATTTGGCGTTGCCGCTCAACAGTAAAGCAGGCCCCACAATTGTGAATCCCGCAATATTGGATGCCTCCTCATTTAGCGGCATATCGCGCATTCGCCCTTCCTCATTTACGAGGAGTTGCGAGCCATCGTGCAGCCTGACCAGTTCTACCATCCCCTCGACGATAGCCTGTGCCTCTTCGAGGCTTGGCGCCTTGTCTGTTTTGTGTGTAAGCATGTTCTCCCTTGTGTTTGAACCATAGGAGTATACATCATAGATCTATAGATGCATGTCTATTCCCCCACATTGTCTCATTTCGAGACCTCCCATCGCACCGGACAAGCACAGCCGAGCGGCTTGGGTGAATCATCTTGAACCCGGGCGACTTACCTATCGCACCCGGGTCTGCACCACTATGGTATTTATGTCGCTGCGCCCCTATATAGTGGCCATGGCGCTTTGGTCCAATTCAAAAATCCTCCTCGTTACCTCCGAAGTAACCGTAATCCTCGTCCGTGCCATATCCCGCGCTCGCGAACGTATCAGCATCCGCTTCCGCGTCAGACATGCCGTCCTCGTATTCCTCTTCCCGATCGCCCAGGATGGACTCGACCATCTCGACCGCGACACCAGCCTTGGTCGCGATTTCCTCCTCGCCGAATCCCGCGTCGAACAATTCCCAGACCATTGCTTCCGCCGCTTCCCTTTCCTGATCGCTATAGTTGCTCATTGTTTTCCTCGCGTGTTAGTGACACCTATGTATACCATATAGATGGGCTATGTCAAGCTTTCTTTTTCTTTTTTCTCTGTTCGCATTTGGGCCTGGGTGCATCGCCGAGGGGGCGGGCTGTTCCAGCCCACCCCTTTATTTATAGCATCCCGGACCCCCGAAATGCCCCTCGCATGGATTGGGTGGTGGTATCACAATCGCGATAGCGGGCGGTGCTAATTCGATTGCCGATAGTTGTTCTTTTGAAGGGAATATAAACATGTTATTCCCTAACAATATGGAAAAAAGCACCAATCCGAGAATCGCGAGCAGATATCCGCGATCGGTGTTGTCGACTCTTTTGGTGTTCATAGTTGCTAATCCTCCTCGTCTTTGACATCGTGCTTTACACACAATCCCTTGTAGACTTCCAGAGCGAACTCATTCCCCTCAGAGAATAGATTGAGAGCTAAATGGCCCGGTGTGAAATATCGCTCAATTCGACACATGCGCTCGTAAAATGGGCATCCTTGTCCGCCATGCCAGAGCATATAGAAAACATAATGCCCGAGAACGATTTGGAATCTGTCGAACATTATTTCCTCCGCTTGACAATTTCCGCGCGATAGACCGAAGCCTCATCGCGATAATAGCCACCTCGATTTCCACCCTCTTGCCGATCTAATGCGTCCGAATGTGGCAGGGTTTCGCGGATGTCCAAGAGGGCAAAGTATAACTCTAGGTCGGACATCCACCTAGCCTTAGTTGCCCCCGCTGCGAAATCGAACGCTTCTATTGCTTTGTTCATTGTCTTTCTTCTCCCGTCAACAACAGTATAGCACATAACCCCATACATGCCAGGGAAATCCCACTCCGTCTCACATTGAGACCATCCCCATACCACCGAGCGAGCACAGCGGAGGGGAGGGGCTGTTCCACGCCCCACCACGTTAGCTGAAGTTGGTCAACAGTTGCGCCGACCCGTGCACCTTGATGAAAGCGTATGACCAGAGAACCTGATCATCGTCCGCCGGTTTGAACTTACCCGCGAACATTTCGGACAATTCTTCGCATACATCCTCTTCGGTGTTTTCTTTCGTGGCGCGAACCAGAACCTTTGGACCGTTGTCTGTATAGGTGAGAATGCCGAAAAACTGCACTCCGAGCCGGAATACGTAGCCGTATTGCATCTTAGTTGCTCCCCTCACAAGTCTCCCGATGGATTCTCGGACCCGCCTTGAGTGTGATAGGCTGCCCCTCTTTGTCCCGCGCCAATACGAGAGCCGCCTTTGCCTTGCTGTCCAGGTGAATAGCCCACGAATTGCGCCGGGTCGTCGTCATTCCACAGCGAATGCATTCGCCTTGGCGGTAGTTGTTGGCGTTTTCTTTCTTGTAACGGGCCATGATTGTCTCCGGTAGTTGCGTGTTGAATGAATCGGAACCAAGGAAGAATAGCACACGGGTCGTATAGGGGAGGCGAAATAAAAGAAAAAGATAGGGCGCTTAGTTGGCACATGTGTTGCTATGTGGTGTGTGGGCATAGAGGAGGGGTGGGGGTGTCTCATTCTGAGACACACCCACCCTGGGCCTTACTTGTTGTTGTGCCAATCAACCAAGGCGAATGGTCCACCATCCACCTCGGTGGATTCGGCGGGGGTCATTCCCTCATCTACCCAATCCAATCTCCCCTTGGGCAGGGGATCTGCCTCAGTGATACCATGCGCTTGGATCATCTCGATTGAGTGCCCACTAGTGCGCGCCAGCTCTACTTGCGCGAGCCTACGGGTCTCACCACGCGCCCAATTCTCTGCCTCTTGGAGTAGATCGGCGACCCGAATGAATGCCCCACCCTTGGCGAGGATAACCCAATCCTCCCGCCCCCGGACAATACGGAAGACCCCGACCCGAACCTCGATACCCTTGGGCTGTCCCGTTGCCCGGGTCCTTGTTTCGCGAACCGGCTTCTTATCTCCGAACTTGCCACCCTTGCTGATATTCATCTTTCTTTTCTCCGTTGCTTGTGTTGTGTAAAGAATGGGCGCCTTATACGCCCGCTTTTGCGTGCCGTTCTTCCCTTGCTGCGATGTAAGCGAATCCGGCTTGAGTTATTGCGGTTTCTTTTTCGCCTTTCTCGTTTGTTGTGCGAATCGCGAGAACCCGACCCGCGTTCCATGTCCGATAGCCCTTTCCCGCCCCCGTATTGACCGCTTTCCCATCGTAAACATGGCACCATGTCCCGAAGTTTCCCGTAGTTGCATCCGTCATCGCCGCCCCTACGCCTTGCACCGTGCCATCCTGTTGAGACTTATAGACGCCCCGTCGCACGACGATATCGTGCCGAGTCTTCTTGAGGGATTCGACGATCAGGCGGAATTGCCACCCGTTAGCGACGAATCGGTCTAGGGTGGCGAATACCTCGCGCCAATCCCCTAGGATCGATATGCTCTCGTCATCGCGCAGGATCCAATCGCCCATCCCTTTGGCGAAATTGTCCCTACGGGCGGAAAACGTGCGGGATAGATTCATTGTGCCCCCTAGGCGTAGCAACGGAATACGTTGCGCTTGATCTGAATGGCCGAGACTGCGAAGAACACCCCGAAGATTATTACGAATCCGAACATTGTTTTTTCCTTTCTTTCCCCCTCAACCGCTAGCATTCTATCACACTATCGGGGCAGGGGTCGAGACCAAATGTTTTTGCATGTAAGATTGTTCTGAAGTGCCCATGGCATGGGAGCTTGTGTTATCGTTTGTCTCACATCCAGACGTTAGGATAGTTTTATTTGCCAATTCGTGGGGGTTGGCACGTTAGGTGCGGAGTTTTTCAACCCGAGGCGCCCTCGTCTCACTCTGAGACGCCGGGTGGCATTGCCATACGTCGTCCACGCTCTTTTTGAAGAGTGGAACACCTCAACTGCGCGGGAGATATACAGAAAAGATTAAGATTTAGCTATAAACATCGGACGCAGGTCCAAAAATACCCTAATATATTAGTGTAGGATTGAAAGACAAGTAGAACTTTATGCAAATCATCTCAGCAAATGACGAATTTTATAAGGCAGCGCGTGGCGCTGACTTTATTCCAAATGCGGGCGAAGGCGTTATTTACGTCAAGTTCGTTATGATCAAGCCATTAACCCTTAAAGAAGGAGACCCAGGGGGTCTCGTTGAAAATGCACAAGGTGTAATACTTTGTGGAAGATTCGACGAAATGAAGGCAAAGATTGGTGAGTTCTTCGATTCCGCAGCGGAACAGTACGAATCATGAAATTTGGTAATTATCCGGAAATCGACTTGTCACAAGTAAAAGCAGTCGAACTCGTTATCTCGCCACCTAATGATGAACCTCTCGCATTAAAAGCATTTGTTGAAGATGGATTTCTAATTTGTTTCCTAGATGGATCAAAAATGAATATGGATGCGCTTACCAGCATAGAACTAGTAGATGCATGGGCGCGTCACAAATTTAACCAGGAGTAACATGGGTACCACACCAAATAAAAAGACAAAGAACAGCATCACACTTTCTCATGGCGTAGACCACGTCACGAAGATGCGTGATATTGGCGACGGAGTCAACTTTCAGGTTCAAGACCGTGGTTTCGCGCAAAAAAGCCCGACTGCTCCGGAGGATGAAGTAACCCCACAGGCACACGCATCGGTAGAAGACGAAGCGGACGCCGTAGAAAAGAATTCTAAAGAGGGTGAAGATTATACTCCGGGCGCAGACGATGAGACTAACGATACAGAATAGCGCAGCGTCAGGTTTGGCATATGCAGATGTCGAAGACCTAATTGAAACTATCGTCAGTATGAAAAAGGGTAAGTACAATTATCCGGGTCACGATCCGGAAGATCTCGCCCAGGACATTCGCATTATGTGTTGGGAATCCCTAAAGCAATACGATGAAGGAAAAGTAGGCAAGTCGCGCTTCCACTTCCTGGCAAAGTGCGTGGACAATGCCCTATACAATAAGTTCCGCGGCATATATCTGCACAACAACCCTCCTTGCCTACGATGCCCTGACTACATTAAGGCCACAAAGGAATGCGCTATCCAGGAGAGCGGATGTGATAGGATCGTGCAGTATCGCAAGAGGATGGCGCGCAGGCGCGCCATCGCTGCCCCTCTATCATATAATGCATTTCTAGATGCCGATGGTGAAAATGATTTCACACATCACAAAAGTTTGGCAACAACAGGGTCGCCAAATGATGCCAGGGATTTGAATGACCATATCAGGGGACAGCTTGATCCCAGCCTTATTCAATACTACGATCAAATTGTTAGTGGATATGGAGACGCTGTCCCTGTGTCCTTCAAGAAAATGGTACAAAAACAAGTGAGGTTTATCCTAGATGAGCAATGAACAACCAGCAGGCGAATGGGATCCACTCAATTGTATTCCGCCCTATAACAACATCCCTATATTCACACCCCAGCCCTATGAGGGCCCAATCAATATTCCAACGATATTCGGGCCTGCCCTTCCCACAACCCTAGAGCTGGCCAAAGCGCTTCGTGATTGTTTTGCAGACACTAATGGGCGAGTGCCAACGAAGCCCTTGGACGAATTGATCTCCAGATATGAACCTTCTCTAGATGCGGCGCCAAAGGCGCCTGTCAGTCACTATGAAAGGCCTCGTAAGCATGCTCATAGTACCACTTTTTATATCTGTGCGTGTGGTTATGAGTTCCTTGACGAGAAAGACCTCCTTAAACATATCTATGATAATGGTGGCATAAGTTTATCGGCACCCCCGGTGCCTCCTAGCCCAACCTTGGAAGTGGGTCATTACGAAGTACCTAACAATTTTGTAGGAGACGAAGTCTACTACACATGTAAATGTACTAAGATATTTAAAAGTTATGAAGAACTACAACATCATCTCATTACTGATTACAAGTTAGAAAAGGAAGATGGCGAACAGTTAGAAGCCAATAGGCTTGCGCTAACAGCGGAACAGACAGAAACAGCCATCCGCTTTCTACAGCTTTTAGCTTCAGACGATAGCACTCACTACGAACTAGCAGAAGAGATGAATGAGTTTCTTGAGGAAATAGGTGTCAAGAAGAAGGAACTACCAGAAGGCACCATGCCGATGACCGAGCAGGCGGCGTTAGCCCATAACCTGAATACTCTATGTAAAGAGTGTGGAGCGCGTACAGCCAGCGTTGGTGCAATGGATTGCAAAGGAGATCACTGGACTGATAAAGGAAGAGCGTATTGGGGCTTAGATAAATACGGTAATAAACGGAGTTCAATGTGAGTATTGCTCGTCGTCACTACTCTCCGGATGAAAAGAGGGAGATTCTCTCCCTCGCAACTGAGGGTTACACATACAAACAGATTGCAGAAAGGCTTCGTCCGGGAGTCAAAACAGCTTGGCGCTCGGTAGGAGAAATCGTCCGTACCGAAAAGGCCCAGCCTCAACCCAGTCCTCAGCCTTATGAAGAAGCAGCTAAGCACTCAACTCTAGTGGACAAGATATACCATCACGGTCCTATAGCTCAAATTGAGCTACCCGAAGAGCTAGTCAACTCTTTAACAGCGCGCGAGATCCTAAGTATGTTGGATGATGAGCAGTGCGAACTTTTTATTGCCACATATAAGGACTTACGCAACGACGCCGATGATGATTCCGTTACTCGTGCCGAGAACGAAATGTTGATGCGCGCCGCCCTTGCACAGGTGCAGTATTTTCGTGCATCAAAGATGTACCACCTCTGCGAATCTTATCTCCTGGCAGATGTGAGGGGCGAACTAGGAGAGGATAAGGCTGATCCCCGCAAACGAATGGCGGGTCGATCTGAAGTCTACAAGAAGGAGATGCAAGATAAACATAAAGAGCTAATGGACCTATTAGATGGACTAAAGCTTAAGAGAAGTCAACGCCTGAAGGAAATTAGAGATACGCGCAATACGTTCCTAGATCTTCAGACTGAGTTGACTCAACGCGAACGCCGTGCATCTGTGATTGATGACATTAAAAGAATTAACATGGCCACGCGAGAAGAATTTTTGCGGATGAGTCGGGGCGAAGAAGGTCCAGATGGTAAGTGCCATTCCTGGCTGATAGGTGCTTTTGATCACCTTCTCCCTGACAGCTCCCGCCCCCAAGAGGAAGAAGATGCCATATAGAGAGCTATAATGTCTGATCCATTTTTCTATCGTTTGATTATTTTTGGCAGACCAGCGTGTGGGTGTTTAGCTTTTAGCAATCCTATTCTTAAACTTGAGTATAGTGCTCATATCACTTATATATTCCCCTCCTCTCATGATATGAATTTAGTATGGAACCAAGAATTTTTGACGGCAACTTGCTCTCTCAAGAATCTGGTACCTAATGATATCTTGATTGAGAAGATTTATATGATTGACGGTGATTTCAAGTTTGAAAGAATAGATTATAAACCAGACTGGCGCACCTTAGTTGAACGTTATACTTACCAAGACGAAAATTTAGGGACTCACCTAAATAGAGCTTTACTAGATGACCTTGGAGAAAAATAAATGTCCCGTAGCAGATCTAAATATCCGGTCAAACCAACGATCGTGATCGATACACGGGAAAAGCCCGCCAATCGGCTCTTCGCTGCTAATGAAGCTGGTGACAAAGATGTTGCGGCTTACATCGAACAGAAGATTGATGCGGGTGACTACACTGTTGCCGAGATTCCAAATTTAGTCGTTATTGAAAAGAAGAAAGACGGCAAGGAACTGTACGGTAACTTTATTTTGAATAGAGAAGTCTTTATGAGGAGCATTGAGCGCATGCGTGCGTTTAAGGTAAAGTACATTATTATTCAACAGACATACGCTGAGTTTTTGGACGCCAAGAACTGGACATTCGTGAACCCGTATAAAAAGAGGTTCTCAGCCATGGCCATGGTAGAATCATGGCTAGTTGCTCTTCAGCGTAATGAGGGGATCGCCTTTGTCTTTGCGGGGCAGAAATATGCACCGCGGTTGGCAAAGAAGATTCTACTGAAAAACTACGAGTATGAAAGGAAGTATCTAGCGAAGCTAGAACAAGAAGGAGAGGAAGATGCAATTTGAGCGTTTTATTCAAGGCCCATATAGCCAAACATGGGAAATAGAGATCACTATAGCTGGCCCTATGTGTGGTTATGATGTACTTGCACTGTGGGGATATCAAGAGTTTCTTAGGTTTAGTCATCTAGAGCCAAAATTTTTACAATCTTTATTGAAAAATTATAATGGCATATGCATCACAGTTCGACGCCTTACGCGTCATTCCCATAAACAGGGTGTGCTCGGTCAAATTTTGTTAGACAATTCCGATGTCAAACAAGGCAAATATGATTGGCGTGATATTCTAAATAGAATTGCAAAATTAGATAAAGTATTACCAAGCTGGTATAAGAGCCGAGACTATGACTGATCAAGAGAAGGAAAATGGCAGTAACTAAAAAACAATTAACTGAGATGAAGAGACGGATAACCTCTCTTTATAAGAGCGAGCTGGGGTTGCGTGAAGAAATGCGCTCTATCTATGATCATTTTGTGGTAGATGTTGGAGACGATAGGTTGGCGCAGCGCTACATACGCATTGCGTACTTTGAGATCCAGAAGGAGCGTTTTCGCGTCCTACTAAAGGATCGCCTAGAATTCCACCCATTCTTTACAGCTAGTATGGGAGAAGACGAAAATTATGGCTATGGCATAGACGAAGACGATGAGGAGGAAGATGGCGGTCTTAACTGATCTTCTTACTGATCCGACAGCGATTTATGACGTTCTTCAATTGGATGATCGGGAAACGTCTCCGTTTATAGTCAATCACATTTCAGATGTGTGCCTAGCTAAGTTTGTAGAGTTAACCTTTAACAACAAGTTTGGCGAGCCCCTGGTGCTTACTGCATTTCAGAGGGTAATGTTGCACATGCTATGGACCAAGAAGTTCCCAATGGTTATAGGTGCTCGTGGCATGGGTAAGACATTCATGCTTGCCGTCTACTGTGTGTGTAAAGCCCTCCTGGTGCCCGGCTGTCGCATTGTAGTTGTATCAGGTGGCTTCCGTCAGGCAAAGTTTGTTTTTGGTTTTATTGACGAACTGATTAAAAATTCGCCCATCCTACAGGAGTCTCTCCGAAAGGTACATGGCAACGATTTTGGAGTAAAGTATGCGACTGATAAAGTCTATATTAGGGTTGGACATAACACAGACATCACGGGGATTCCTATTGGGGATGGATCGAAGGTTCGTGGTTTACGCGCTACTATTCTGGTTTGTGATGAGGTTGCCTCTATTGCTGATGAAGTTTTTGATACGGCAATTGGTCCGTTCTTGTCGGTACATGCTAACCCGGCTGAGTCGGTTATGTTGGTGGAGTTCATAGAGAAGCTCAAAAGAATGGGTGCCGCACCTAACGTAATTAAGTTGGTAGAGGATGCACAAAATAAACAAGGTAACCAACTTATTCTAAGTGGAACCGCTACTTACCAATTCAATCACTTCTATAGAAGGTATTGTGCTTATATGACCTTTGCCATGTCTGGTGGAGATCGTGGGATCATCAAAGAAGGACTTCAACTTCAAGCTGGTGAGAAAAAAGTTATTATTACAGATGATATGTTGGATATATGGGAAGAGGCATATCGAGAATATGCTATTTTCCAGTTACCATATGAAGCTATGCCGCGTGGCTTCTTAGATGCAATTGTAGTTGCCACACACAAAGCAACTATGGATCCTATTATTTTCGGACACGAATATCAATGCCGATTTTCTAAAGATACTATGGGATTCTTTCCGCGTTCGATCATTGATCACGCATCCCCCAAACCCCCTGAACCTAATGAGGTGCATTTTGAACTATACGGTGACCCACATGGCATTTACGTTATGGGCCTAGATCCTGCGCGTTGGAACGACAATTTCGGCCTCGTGGTACTAAAGGTCGAAGGCGGCACAGCTCGTCTTGTTTATTGTGATTCCTGGCGCAAGGAAGAGTATGGCGTGTCAGTTAAAAGGATCCGCCAAGTAATGGGGCGATTCCCTAACATAGTCCATATTGCAATGGATACTGGCGGTGGTGGTTATGCCGTGCAGGAAATGTTGGCCAACGCTAAACTCCTGGAAGAGGGAGAACGCCCAGTTGTTGAATTTGAGCCAGATGATAAGTATAGGGGAATCCCAAATGCGCTAAAAATCCTGGAAATGATTAACTTCCATACATGGACAGCTCCGGCTAATCACAGCATGAAAGGCGATATTACTCTTCAGAATCTATTATTCCCATGTCGTCTAGATGACGATAGAATCCTCTTAAATCATTCCAAGCTTCTTAAAAAAGATGGAACACCATTTGATCATGCAGATATGGAAGATGCAGTGATTATTCGCCATCTTCAGGATTTATTGTATGGGACAGAGACTGATGAGAATGAAATAATTACAGCGGGACTACAGAGAGAGTTTAATTCCTTAATTGATGAAGTTTGTACTATTATTCAAACTACGACGGAAAAAGGAAGTGAGACTTTTGGGCTGCCGAAATTAATAGAGCAGAGCGAAGGGTTGGATATTAGGCGACGAGATAGATACAGCGCCCTGCTTTTGGCAGCTCATGCTGCCCGGGAAGTACGCGGACACGGTCACCCCCTAATGGAATCTCCATTAGGCGGTACTCCTTCTATGATCTTACGAGAGCAAAAGGGATATGGCATAGGTCATAAGCCTATGCGTAAGATCGGTGGGGTATATTTCTAATGGGTGCGGAACGCCACCCGGTTAGTGTATAATAGATAGGTAATAGCCAATTCGTATATAGGTACCCTTGATTTGGAGATAGCATGGTTGAGCGAGCATTCGGCAATAAATTAACAGGCGATGAAGGTGGAAGATCTCATGGAGATATCCTAGACAATGCGCCAATCATCGAGGGAGAAGGTGGGGGTATGGCTTATGGTGGTGCCCAACACACTATTGCTTTAACCCGCGCTAATGACGTTGTTGGCGACCAAGCCAAAGCAGGCTTTGGTTTCTATGGCGAGCATTTTGGAAACAACCTTTTTGCTCCTCCAGTTGAATTTGGTGGTGGTGGCGGCGGTGGCTATGGGGGAGGCTATGGCGGCGGCTACGGTGGTGGAGGCTATGGTGGCGATCCGTTTAGTCATCCAGCTCGCTCTCAGAACTCCGGTGGTGGATACTTTGGTAAGGAAGGCTGGGTCTATCATCGTGGGGGTAATACTAACATTGACCATATGCGCATCGCGCAGTGCCGCCTCCTGTACAAGACGGAAGGTTCTGTCCAAAATGTAGTTCATCTTCTAGCTGATTTTGCAGTCGAAAAAATTGATATCGTTCATCCTGATGTTACAGTGCACAATTTTTATGGTGCATGGGCACAAAAGGTAAAACTAAAGAAGCTATTACATCGCCTTGTTATTGATCTACTAACTACGGGTAATATTTTTATCTGGGCTAAGCAGGCTAAGTTAAAGCCCGCTGATAAGAATGCGATGAAGAGGGGGATCAGAGCCGAACTTATTGGAGACGACCTAGTTGTTCGTCTACAAGACAAGAAACTTAGAGAGACAGATCATACTATTTCGGTAGAACTTGAAGGCGATGAATTCAACACTCTTAAAGAATTGAATGAAGCCTGCCGCCGAGAAGCCAATGCAGGGCGTGTCAATGAGATGATGCTTGCTGACTCACGTAATGATCCAGCCGATCCAGAGAAGATTCCGAAGGCTGTTGAGATTCCGTGGGGATATACTTCGTTGAATCCACTTCAGATGGAACCACGGGGTTCGCGGTTTGCGAATGAGCAATATTGGGTTATGATGCTCAGTAAGCGTGATATCGCGCCATTATCGAAGTTTATGACGTATCGTTATTACAACGATATCTCGACTACTAGGGTCAATCTACCCGAGATGTTCAAGGGTAAGCTGTCCTTGGTTGAAGATAAGAACTCTCCATATGGAGCAGAGCTAAAATTGGATATTGATCGTCTATCCGTAATTCAAGATATTACTAAGACCGATTATGAGGATTGGGCCACTCCACAGATCTATCCCGCACACAAAGAGGTAATGTTCAAGAGAATGTTACGCGAGGGTGAGGTCTCTGCTATGCAATCTATTAAGGCTGCTATTACCCTAATTCAGGTAGGTGATGTTCTTCAAGATAAGATTCCTACTGAGGCAATGTTAGAGCGTGTTGCTGGAGCGCTAGCGGGTGGTTCGCAAGCTAATCACTTAGTATGGGATAACCTAATTGATGGTAAGGTACTTCAACCTAACTTTGGTAACATTTTTGATCCTAAAAAGTATGAGCAGATCGATAAGGATATTTATGGTGCACTTGGCCTAGCCGCGACTGTCATGTCTGGTAAGGGTAGCTTTGCCAATTCATTTATGGCAATCAAACTGCTACTAGAGAAATTGGAAACTCTACGTACTAACATTGAAGATTGGTTGATGGTGGAGCTGAAGAAGATTGCCGAGGCCATGGGATTCAGGCGACTACCTACTATTGTGTGGGGCTTGATGAATCTGCGCGACGAAAATGCCGAGCGTAAGCTATGGATCGAACTATATGATCGTGGTATCATTTCGAAGCAGACCATCTTAGAAAGGTTTGGTACTGACTTTGATATTGAAGAAGCCCGTACGAATGTTGAGGCAGATATTGAGGAAGAGGCCAATAAGGACCTTATTCCTAAGGGTGAGAATGATAAGAAATTCCGTGTGCCACGTATGGTGCCCCGTGGTCCATTCCGTAAGAGTGAGCAGGAGGAGAAGCCTAAGCCGAAGCCTACTGGTCGCCCCACGGGTACTAAAGGTATCCCGCAGAAAAAGAAGCGAAACACCAAACCTAAGGGTATGGCAGAGGTTCTACGATTTCAGAAATATTATGCCACCGCGCAATATAATATTAAGCTAATAGCAGAATTGGCAACGCAATTGGCTGTGGAGACACAGGGAGTTAAAGATTCCCGATCACTTACTAAGGCACATAAGGAGGGATTGGAAACTATTATTTTGTATACTTTAACAGGTTTTGAGCCCGAGGAACACCCTGATGAAAGTTTAGTGTATGATATATTGAAGGCTAATAATGTTTCTTATGATGAGGAAGTTATTGCCCTTTATGAGTCTGCGCTTCCGCAAGCTAGCACTAAAGAGGAGCGTTTCGACTTAATTTGCAATGCATATGCAACTGTTCACGCAGATCTGTTGGAGGATAATGATGAAGAAACTACTAGAGCTATTGAAGAAAGTGCTCAAGATAGTTAAGAAGGCAGCTTTATATCTCCCTAAGTTGATTGGTCTTCTAGAAAAGAAGACTGACGATAAAGAACAAAAGGAATAATTATGTCAGCAGCACCAAAATCTAAGGGATTAAAAATCCTTGCCCAGGAAAAGTTCGCACAGCTAGCTGAACAAATTCGCAATGCAAAAGGAAATGACCTTGATGATATAGGTACCCCACCAATCATGATTATGAGTGATGGTACTGTTGAGGGAACTCATTTAATGTTACACGGGCAGCCTGTCACAGTTGACTCATTACATTTTGGATGTTCCAAGGGAGAGTTTGGCTATTGTGATATGAGTATTACCCAGCGTAGCGAAGTTAATGGTATGGAGCGTACACTTACATTGCGCAAGCATACTGAAGTAAATTAAAGGGGAATTAAATGGCAATTTCAGAACAACCACTTTCTGGTGAAGCACAAGGCAATGTTAATCGCATTCGCCGCATTACAATATGTATTGGTAGTGTGAAAACCGCCGCACATGTTGATAATCCTACGGGTAGTCTGGCGCGTTATGATCGCGCACGTGATGACAATGTGGATTCTGACAATGTTCAGACTCCAGAACGTCAGACATTTATTACGGAAGAGGCATAATTAATGGCCCATAAAACAGATGCACAACGTGCTAAAGAGCTTGGTATGACCTTAGATCGGTTTTACCAGCTAATTGGCGCCGACCCCCTTGAGGCGCACCCTGAGTATGTCCTTAATGCTGGGGTTATTGCACCGAATGATAAGAAGGCTAAAAAGAAGCAAGAAGAGGAAGAGGATAAAGTTGGGGCAGCTAGTTATTCATTACGTGACGAGTTTTCGGGCATTGGTGATGGTGACCTTCTACCATTTAAAACAAACGAAGATATTAATCAGAAGCGCGAATTTGAAATAGAACATTATTGGACTCGTCCTGTAGTTTCTCCAGAAGATGAAGCGCTATATTATGGTTATCATGTTCACAGTAAGGATAATATGTATGGACTACATGCTCATTATCCCGGTGGACCATTAGGTGGAGGCCACCTACACGGTGCCCAAAATCGTCTAGGCTACCACACACATCGTTATAATGCTGAGCAACTTACTCAATTTAAGTTCCAGCGCCCAGGTGTTATGATTCAATTAGATGGGCCACACGTTCATCAGCATAACGCTCCGGATGGAATGCATACGCATGATACAGGTAACTTTGGGCCAGCAATTGAGCCGGAACATGACGCTCATATGAAGGAAATTGAGGAAGATGGCGGAATTAGTTAATGGCTTTAGTGTATAAAAGAGACTATGAGTAATATATTCAATTTGAGAGCACACGCCATTCGAGAAGTCAGGCTCGCTAATCCTACCCGGATTAACGTTGAGCGCGCAAACGCCGCCCTGTCTTCGCTCTCGCGAGCATCTCACGATGTTGATGAGCTACAGAAGCAGGCGGATCTTCTTCATATTGAGTGTGTATTGGTCACCGAAGGCTTGAACGATAACGATGATGCCTTTACTCATGCCGAGCTAAAACAGGCTCTTAATAGCCCAGTTTTAAAGCCCATGAATTGGCAGCATAAGGACGACAATATTATTGGAGCCATGTATGCTGTTGAGGCTCGGGACCTGGATGGGAATGTACTAGGAGAGATTGGCGATGGACCGATTGAACTAGTTGTACAAGGTGCAGTGTGGCACCACCTACCACACATTAAGACCACAGCGGAACAGATCGTCAAGCGTATTGCTGAAGGCGATCTTTTCGTATCAATGGAGTGTTGGTTTGATGACTATGATTTTGGTATTTATAACCAGGATGGCAGTTATCATGACCTTATTACCCGCAATAAAGAGACTGCATTCTTAGACCGCTATCTGAAAGCGGCTGGCGGTGTCGGCAGGTATAAGGATAGACGAATTGGAAGAGCCTTGAAGGGCATTAATTTTGGTGGTATCGCCTTTGTTGATCGCCCGGCAAATAAACGTTCGTTTATTCTAAATCACTTTGCATTCGATCCATCAGCCCCAGAGGTTGTTGGAGCGGGGAACGACGACTTGAATCAGAGAGTCGTGCCTAACAACGTTGTTATTGATTACAAATCAATCATGGAGGAAAACATGAACGATCAAAACCGTACTGCGGCAAGCAACCGAGAGGATATCCGGGATGCGGTCGTCGAGGCAATGACAGATGAGCGTAAGGCTCATGCTGCACAGGCCCTGACCGTAGACTATGAGACTGCTCAACGTCAAGTCGCAAAGCTTGAGGCTGATTTAACAGCCAAGAGTGACGAGCTAGAGAGCGTTCGTGCTGCCATCGACGAAGCATTTGCTGGCGCAACCGCAAATACGCCGCCTGAGATCCAAAAGATCGACGACGCGCTAAATGTTAAGGGCGCTGGTGCTGGTAAGGCTACTTGGGCTGCAAAGCTTGATTGGCTAACTTCCAGCCGTAGTGCCGCTGCCCTAGCCTTGGAAGAGGCTGTTAAGGGTGGTGACGCTGACGTAGATGTGGAGAAGTTGGTCGAGCAGAACGCAACTCTCAAGCAGGAACTCGCATCGCTTAAGGGCGAAATTCGTGAGACCGAGATTCGTTACCTATTCGAAGACAAATTCGGAATGGATGAAGACGAAGTTAAGGTCTTTGTTGAAGCTGGTCTCTCTAAGGAGACCGATGAGGCTTATAAGGCATGGATGGATGAGAAGATTATTCTTGCTCGTACACTACTAGCTAAGAAGGACAAGAAGGGTCCTGGCTATAAGGGTGACAAGAATAAGGAAAATCTAGACAAGCTACGTAAGCAGGCTGCTGAGGATGTAGAAGCTGGTCTTCTAGCACCATCCGACAGTGAGACCCCAGTTGATGATTACGGCGCACTTCTACGTCCGCGTAATGGACGCATGATTCGCGATATATCGCGCACTCCGCGTTCTAAGCTAACCGCCGCCGAAAACATTGATGAACTATTTGAGGACTCTGACGAACCCAACCTAGCCGGTGCAGCCGGTGGTGTAGGCGATGGCAAGTCCCCAATGGGTCGACTAGTTGCAAACCTTTTTGACAAGCCTGAAAAGGCCGTCAAGAACACTAACTAAGGAGGTCTATAATGGCACTTAAGAGTGGAGGTTTAGCCCATAACCACGAGACCACGATGGACTTCGTACTACTTCGAGCCGCAGAGCCCGGAACAGTAGTTGTTGCATCTGGTACCGCAGGTAGGGTAGACATTGTAAGCGCTACACAGTTGGCTGCCGGAGATGGATCCGGTCTCAACCCAATGGGCGTACTTTTAAATACTCGTGAAGAGTTCAACTATGCTAAGGAACTTGAGCGCGTGCAGTATGATACTGATGACATCGGAACGGTTGTAACCTTGCTTCGCCGTGGCGAACTAGAGACCAACCTGATTCTGGCGAATGCCGGTATTCCAATTGCACCGGGTCAGCCCGCTTATCTTGCCCAAGACGGTAGGATTGGTAATGCTAACCTAGCTCCTTCTGGACAGTTGGGCGATAACCAGAGAGTTGGCCAGTGGATGTCCGCTGCTGACGGTGATGGCTTCGCACGAGTTCGTATCGAACTTCAATAATAGGGGAGGCATAAAATGTACCAAAAGCAAGATGAAGCTGACCTTCAGATGCTTCGTGATATGGCCTCTCGCGATAAGCGTAAGGCAGAAGCAGCACGTATGGCATTCGCAGAGGAGCTAATTTCACCGCTACGTCGTGGCGTGTTTGATGCTGATAACCTTGGCGAACTCTATACACCGCAGGTCATTCCATATGGTGGAACCGCTAGCTATCCTCTAGACTTCGTGCGCCCTGGCGACGAAGATCAGTACACAGCTTATACTCTAGCCGAGCAGGGAAGACTTCCTGAGCGTAGAGTAGAGGCATCCGAAATCAACGTACCTACCTTCAAGATCGGTAACTCGATCGACTGGGACATTAAGTTCATGAAGGAAGCACGTTGGGACGTTGTGAAGCGCGCATTACAGGTCTTTGAGGCCGGTTTTGTTCGCAAGATCAACTCTGACGGATGGCGTACTGTTCTGGCGTCTGCTGGAGACCGTGGTCTAGTAGTAGAAGCTTCCGGAACCGCTGTTCTAACAGGAGCTACGGCTTGTGCCACTACACCTCCTAGCCCGGGTGAATTCACCAAAGAGCTAGTGAGTCGCATGCATACCGCGATGACCCGCGGTGCAGGTGGTAATGGCAACGCCGGACGTTTGACAGATTTGTATCTATCGCTTGAGGCGATGGAGTGTGTTCGCGCATGGGACGCAAGCCGTATCGATGAGTTCACTCGTCGTGAGATCTTTGTAAGCGCCGAGAAGGGCTTAGCACAGATTTACGGTGTAATCCTACACGCTATGACCGAGTATGGTATCGGGCAGGAGTATCAGGCATTCTTAACGAGTGTTCTGGGAGTTTCCCTACCGACCAACACCGCAGAATTCTGCATCGGCGTAGATCAGAGCACCAGTGACAGTTTTGTCATGCCGATCAAGGAAGAGCTTGAAGTATACGATGATGATCGTCTAACCCGTTTCCAGCGCATGGGTATCTTTGGCTGGATGCGTCACGGCTTTGCCGTACTAGACAACCGTCGCGTACTGCTAGGCGCTTACTGATCCAAGCGTCACTATAACTTATATGAAAGGGGCGGCTTTAATGCCGCCCTTTTTATTTACCATCATATTAGTGTATTATATACACGGTGGGTAACGATTATCTTAATGGAGTAGTGACATGGCGCAAGGTGGAAGAATTCTGACGGTAGGAACAAGTGCCGTCGAACTCGATATCTTTATCGATAATGGACAGGGCATAGCAACCGACCCCTCAGATATCCGCTTTAGATTATTTGATCCTACGGGGGCTGAAGCGGTTACCGAGGTAGAGGGAACTAAGGTTGGCGTAGGACGTTATACCGCATCCGGCGCGCTCATCCCCACAGGCTTTGTGCTTGGAGAAGATTGGCAGATTAAATGGGATGTTACACTCCCGGGTAGTATCAGTGGGCAATTCGTTGAAAATTTTTGCGTAGCCTTGCCGTCGCTATCTGCCAGTTTTGCAGACTCAAGTGTCACTACCGAGACCATTTTTGACAGAGTACGTATCGACTTAGCTGATCCTGACGGCAAGATATTTACTGATGGACTTCTCAGGCGCACATTAGAAAAGGCAGTCGCTCGCGTAAATCGCAGGGTCGGACTGGTAAGAGTGACCCAGCAGTCAAGCTTCATATTCCTAATTGCTTTCACAAGTAGTATACAAACGCCTATAATTGAAGTAAACATTGTTAATGGTACCTTTACGCCCGACACAGATCCTTATATAGATATCGTTATCCTTCAAATGGAAGAAATCCTACTAAAATCCGAGCTAGTTGCTTTACAACGCCTTAACGCGGCTACGGCAGGTTCATTTGGTAGTGGCGTAATTGGCGCAGAAGCAGACGGTATCAGTGTTACCGATGCAGATGGTGTACAAATCACAACAGCAGTTGGTCGCCTAAATACTCGTGCTGATTTGGGTAAGTTTAATGTAAATCAAATTACAGAAGAAATTGAAAAAGCCATCAGTGATTTACGCTGGAGACTAGCCGGTGGCTCTGGTAAGAATGTTACAATGCCACGCTTTCATAGATTTGGCTATGGTGGCTATGGTTCCTATTAATGTTGGTATTCTATAAGTATAAGTTAGGATCAACTATATTAGACGGTAGGCGCATCTATGGTTATCTAGAAGCTTATCCGCCTGCTCATATTCCGTGGAATGTCTATAAAGCCAATCATACTAACCTACTACAAGTACCATATAATAAACGCAATTTAGAGGCGATGTTTCCGGGAAGGACATTCCCAATCATCTCTTTTACATATTATGAAATACGCTTTCTAAGCTGGGAGCAAATGTGTGCGCTATGTAAAGCGCTGGGTATCACAACGGGACGGCGCAAAGATTCACGTCGTCGTAAACTACGTAAGTTCTTCAAGGAAAACTGCTAATGGCATTACGCAATATTAGACAAAGTGTTACTATTGATGAAGAGGCTTACTGGGTAAATCCATTCCAGGTTGAAAGAGGCGGCATTTTATCTCTTACCACTCTTAGTGGTATTGAGTATGCCACATATGAACCAAATCCAACGGTTGATACAGTTCCTCTTGGACTCATGATGCATGACCAGGAAGAGGTCGATCTTTGGAGAGCGCTTGCGCCTTGGCGAGTTCGTCGTGCTTATCCGGAATTTACTCCATATCCCTACCTTGTAAAAGGTACCGTCATGACTAATGCGGTACATCCAGATGTAGACCCTTCGACAATTATGCCCGGTGCACGCGCCTTTCTTGCAGAGTCTGGACTTATTACTTCTGTAAATACATTCAGATTTGTTGGCACATTCGATAGTATGTTGAATGCCGACTCATTACCGGGTACAACCGGTCCGTCAGTGATTAGGGTAGCAGGCAATGACGCTATTGTAAATCCTGATCCAGTTCTTATTCCCACGGCAGGGTGGGTGCTTGTTCGTCTTAACATTGGGAAACGCTAATGGTTATTTTAGTACCACCCCTAGGGACGCCGCCAGATGGCTCGTTTCCTTGGCCACAGCCTCAATTTGAGCAGATATATAATAAGACAATGGATGCGTCGTTCGCTGCCTTGGGACGGAATATTACTTTGCATCTTACTCCCCAGATTACTCCCGATGTATCTGGCGTGGAAGCTAGTACTACTGCAGTGCATTATAGTCCATTCATGGGTAGGGGGACGCGCCGTGTGCCTTCGAATATTTCAACTGTACGCACGCCCGCAGTAAAGCATGAGCCTAGAGATGTGATTTATGTAGCTCATATCAAACACGGACCCAAAGACCAGGATGATAAGGGTGGCGTTGCATTAACGGCTGATGAGGTTCAGACTAAGACTGTTATTGAATCGCTCAGTCATGTTAATGAAGCTGAATCAGCCACTATTGACGGGAAACGCTATCAGAGAGAGTCAATACGTCCCATTGGATTGCAAAATAAACGATACATTCTTACTAAGTGGAGCGCTATAGACGAGAAAGAGAGACCGTAATGGCTGATACAAAGAAGATTCAAATTTCAGTGGGTGATATTGCGCAGCTAGCCATGGAGTCTGCCGCAATGACCATACGTACAACCATGGGTGGAGATCCGGGTATCGCCTCGGGATTCACAACCAAGGCAAAGACTAAGACGGCACAACTCACAATCAATCTTTCTGGTAGTAGCAAGATTAAGCGTAGTATAGAGAGTGCCGCTCGTCGTAAGCTATTACGTGAACTATATCAGAAACGCGCTGTTGAGTTTGAAGTCCTTATTAAACGTGCCCTGTTCAACCTAGTTGCCGGTGTGACAGACTCTAATGTTGCCTCTCATAGTATTTCAATTGGAGGCAGTCAAGTTGGTATTGCCAAAGCTTCTAGGCGGCTGGAGGGCGAATCATTCGCAAGATTTATCCTAAGCAAGGAAGGAGCGGGAGAGATTGGACTTCCCGACCCTAATCATTCTCTAGATGAATTAAAAGACGCTCTTTTTCATGCGATTACTCCAGATATCATTGTTCGAAATAAGGGGCCACAGATAAAGTTCAAGTTTGATCAAAGTCGTCTTCTACGTCTTACTCCACACCCTGGTCGTGATGCTAAGCAAGGACCCGCACCTTTCTTTTCTTGGCTTGAGCTAGTTACAGGTCCAAATTTTCAAAGCGCAGGTACCCCAGGATTTACCCTCGTACGAGTTGGTGACATTCGACAACAGGCTAGAAACTTAAGGGGTAGCGGAGAAGCTGGACCTAGTTCAGAGAAGGGATTTAGGAAGCGAATGCAATCTCTTACTAATGTTATTCGTGGATCTAGAACACTCTCTTACTCAGGAAATTCTGCTGGCTTAATGTTTTTGACTACCAGTCTTGACAAGGCTGTAGGGCAGGGAGAGTTTTTTGGAGGCCAAGCAACTGATTGGAGACCAAGCGTTAGCTTTGAGGGGTTTTGGGATATTTGGTGGACGCGCACAAAGCTAGATCTATTAGATTGGAGTCGCCGTATTTTGCGCGTAGTACATCGTGTAATGCTACAACGCATTAAGGGAGGATAGGATGTTTCATAAAATCAGGTATCTACTAAAGACCAACATGCGCTTTTTTTTGGATCAGGAATTACTGCGTGACGGCAACTACGATAATGTTAACAGTGGAACTCTCTTTTATGATGGGTCCGACATGAGCGTATTAGTGCCAGATACTGCCGCAGAAACATTAGCTGAGATTGGGGGATTAGCCGCCGGACAAGTATGGCAGTCTGCCTTTATTAATTGGATGTATGAAGATGCACCACCACTCAATCCATCTGTAGTTTTGAATCACTGGCCCATTGCATTTAGGGCAAGTGGTGTATTTATTGATGGCGCATTTCGTGCGGAAGACGATACTGTCTATCCTCACACTATTGACTATCTGAATGGACGAATCATTTTTGATGATCCGCTACCATTAGACACTCGTGTTCATGCTGAGTTTACTTATAAAACAGTGTCCATTTTGAATGCCCGAGAGTTCAATAACCAACTTCGATTTGGTTTGTTAGAGACTCAATTTGGCAGCAATCCAAGGACATCTAATCAGCTTATCTATCCTTCTGGTACTCGTAAAATTGCCCCACTACCTATCATTTTCTTAGAGGATATGGGTAGAACCTGGGATGCATATCAGCTAGGTGATAGATCTTTAATTGCCCGTGATCAATTGAAATTTGAGATCTGGGCACTAGATGAAAGCACACGAGACAACCTTATTGACTTAGTGTCTTATCAAGAACGCAAGAATGTTCCAATAATTAATTATAATATTGTACCATTGCCGCTGTCTGGCATTAAGAATCAATTGAGCCCTGAATTTATTTCCTATTCGGGATTGGCATTAAATCAACCCTTACCGGGGCCATCCTTTTCAGGATTAAATCCAGTAGCTTATAGGGCTTATCTGAGAGATACAGAGGTTATTGATCTAGAATCTTTGGTAAATCAAAATACTACGCAGGACGACGTTTTTGAGCGTGCGGTAGTTATGCAACGTGCCGAAATTTATGGCATTATGCCGATTTCACCATTTGGTCTAGATTTTGCCCCTGTTCTGCCTAAAGATCAGCCATCATAACATTTTAGTGTATAATACGATTGAGCCCTAGGCTCAGATGCATCTAAAACTAGCTTACGCATATTAGGAGAATAACATGGCAAATAGGAGAACTTTTTATGCTATCGAACAGGTAGCTATTAGGGACAATGCTGCGGCTCCGACGAATAGCGTATCTCAACTTAACGCGCGCGAATATGCCTCGGGTCTCTTTTCTTGTGACTCTGTGGATGAAGTTAACGGTCTATGGGAAGTTCCTCGTGGTGTTCAGTCGGCGACTATGTCAACGAACTTCAACCGCGAAACAGTCTTCCAGTTAGGTCAGGTTGAGATTTACGAATACTCGGAACGACAGCCTGATATTGAGATGACCATTGAAAAGGTCATCGATGGTACCAAACCATTATGGTTTATGGTAACCGACCCAGCACAAACTGATTTGGTGGGTAAGACTGCTTTCTATCGTACAGATGTCGTTATGACCATCTACTCGGATACTCAATTCCGCGCAGGCAATGTTGATCCATTGTCAGCCGTAACTGCATCCGGTATGTATGTGTCTTCGGTAACTTATACCTTCCCTGTGGATGGTGCGGTAACTGAATCAATCACCCTAGTGGGTAACGACAAGAAGTGGGCTAACTTCGACTCTACTGTTTCTGGCGAGACTGTTTCTACATTCCCACCTGCACTGACCCCAACGGACAGTGAAACTCCGGTTGGTGTACCTTCTGGTGTCTTTGGACACGAGGGCTTAGGTTCACCCCAGGAACTAGCAGGCGGTACTGGTGGATTCGGTATCCTCGTTGTAGGCTCTGGCGTACAGCGTCGTGAAGAAGTAGACATTCGTCGTTCTGTTCTACCATCTGATATCCCAGGTGTTATTGTAGCTGCCGGTTCGGGTGTGACCACCCTACAACTAGAGCAAAAGGGTCTTATCTCCGCGGGTTGTTCCGGCGCAGGCTTGACTCAGCTAGTTGTAACATCAAATACTGATAACATCATTGAGCACATCCAATCAATCACCGTAACAGCAGACATTGGTCGTGACGACATCTTCGAGCTAGGCTCCAAGCGTCCGTTCACCAAGTTCGTAACCTTCCCTGTGGAAGTTACAACTGCTATTGAGGTTATTACCTCGCAGGGTGACCTGATTGATGCTACCTCAGATGTAGACTGTGGTCCTGACAACGCGGCTACTAATAACACTATCATTGTCCGTACTTGTGAGGGAATGCAAATTGACGTAGGCGATGCCAACGTTATCACAAGCATTGATATGGGTGGTGGAGAAGCCGGTGGAGGCAACATGACCGTAACTTATAATTATAGTTCGTTCAACAGCTTCACCGTCAGTCACGATAGTTATCAGCCAAATCACCGTACGGTAGTCTTTGAGACTGGTCTAAGCACATTTAACGTTGGTGCGCCTCCGTTCACGAATGTGTTTAGTGATAGCTAATAGCTAACTCATCGTAGTGAGAGCCCGTCCCTTTATTGGGGCGGGCTTCCCCATTTGGGGAGGATAGGATAGGAATGGAAGAAGATATCAGCAAGGCACTTGATGCTGTTGCTTGGGGACATAGAATAGTAGATCTTGAAGAGACTACATACGTATTTCGTCCACTTACATTGGAAGAGCGAAATATTGCTAATTATATTTACGAGAATGAATCTCGGAAGGCCATCCAGCGTAAGTTAAAGCCACGCGAGCAGCTAAAGAAAGACGCTTTTCGTCGTGGTCTATGGCGACCCAGCTATGATAATGACTTGAAATTGTTGCGTGAAGAACTAGCAGAACAATTAAAAGCGTTTGATAAAGCTGAGAAGGTAAACCAAAGACGCATGATGGCGTTGGCAAAATCAGGTCTAACAGGAACTGAAGATGGTAAATATCTTAAGCTGAAAAAGCGGATCGAATATCTTACACGTACAATCCATAATTTGGAAAACCTGCATGTGAGATTGATTGAAACTCCAAGTGTTGAATACAATGCAGAGCGCGCGCGTGGAATGTATGCACTAGGTCGTTCTGCGTTATCCTTCCCATCTATGACACAGTGTTGGGATGAACATAGTGACCTTCTAGATCATAGCGATCCTCTTCATATTAATCGTCTTATGCATCTTTACTATAATGCAACTCTAGTAGATGAAAAACTCATGCGTAAGATTGCACGTGCAGGATTATGGAGAATGCGCTGGAATATGTGCAAGAAAAATCGTGGCGTACATGGCTTGTTTGGTCGCGATATGCACGATCTTACTTCTGACCAATTTAGCCTAGTGTATTGGTCAATGATTTATGATTCAGCATTTGAGGCGATGGATCCACCACCAGATCATATTATTGAAGATGATGGACTATTTGATGCATGGCTGGAACAAAAGCACAAGGAGCGCAAGCAAAAGAGTGCGCAGTCCGAACTAGATAGGAGAGTATCTAAGTTGGGGAATAGAGCATCTAGAGGCCAAGAGGCAGCATTTTCTGTTGATGGCTTTTATTGTGAGAAGTGTATCTGTGGAGCAGATGAAAAACCGAATCATGTTCATGCTCCTAGTTGCTCCTACGGTGTCTTCTTATATTATGACAAGAAAAAGAAGGCACGGGAAGTTGAACATATTCAACAGGGAAATCCTGACAAGATTCGCCGACTACTTGCAAGCGAACAAAAGACAATGGCTAGTAAAGAAGGTGGCATGATTTCGGATCAAGATCTTCGTAAAAAAGATCATACAAGAGCGTTGCTTGGGATGCCAACTAAAAAGCATTCCCCAGGCACAAGACCAATGTAATGGAGAATAATATGGAAGCCAATCAGGTATTTAAAAAGCGTATCCAAGGTATGGCTGTGCGTATTTTATTACGTATAGAGCATATCTTACAGGCAGATTTAGAACAGGTGAATGATGATGAGGAATTTGTCTTATTGGGTTCAGACCTTAAGATTATTCGCAGCGAGACTCTCAATGCTGCCGGAGATACAATCCGATCTTTAGCCGCCCTCAAGGAGCAGCCGCAGAAAGACAGGTTATCTCTACCGAGAGCTGGCATTGCTGGCATCAACAGGGCGTCTGTGGGCTTCGTAAAGGATAAAACTGGAGATGAGGTGCCCGTCTTCAGGATCAAAATAGATGGCGATTTTAATCTCCTATGTCAAATTCGCAGTTATATTGGAGCTGGTGTAGTGTATAATAACTCGTATACCTGTGCAGGTATAGATGATATTGTTAACTCGCTTATTCCATTTTTGGATTTTACCGCGTTAACAGGAATCAAAATTGCGGATGGGGATTACAGAGAATGGCGCGACAGCGTATGTGACATGTACTTGGAGGGATTAGGAAATGAGTGAGCTTCAGTTTGAGTCTGTAGTAGACAAGAAAACAGTAGAACTTAAATTGCGTGATGAGACCGTAGATATTGAGCGTAAGTGTGATACCGAATATCATATTGCCTATACGCAATTACTGGGTAGGGGAATTCACCCTAATGCACAGTTAGAAAAGATTATGGAAAAACAGGGTCTTTGGGATGAGGATAGTGAGAAAGAGTTAGGCCATCTCCAGAAGCAACTAGTAGAATTACAGATTAAGATGGCTGGTTCTAACACACACGAAGAGGGTTTAGTCTATGCTCAAAAGATGAGCGAACTACGTTCGGCGTGCCTTAAGATGGTAGAAGTCAAGGCAGCCGTACTCTCTAATTCTTGTGAATCACTATCAGACCAAATTCGACGTGATGCCTATCTGGCTTATGCCACTGTTTTTGTAGGGACTAACAAACCGGTATTTAAGGACTACGATAACTTCTTGGCTCGCGCTGAGGATCAAGTTGTTCTAGATGCACGTAAGGCATTTCTTGTAAGAGGAATGGAGGTCTTCCAGGAATCACTAGATATGCTGCCCGAGGTAGAGTATGTGCGTACGGTTCAAGAGAGTCGTCAGGAAGATTTAGAAAAGAAAGCTAAGAGGCAGGTTAGACAGGCTAAGAAGACGGCCAAGAAGATAGCTAAGAAGAAGGCAACTGCTCGCAAGTCTTAATAGATTTAATTAGGAGAGTTAATTGGCAGGCGAAGAGTTTACAATTGAAACCAAACTTAGAATTGCTGGCGTTGAGGCAAAAGGTGACCTAGACGCTGGAACGCTAAAGTTTAAGGTTGATACAACTGCGCTTAAAAAGCTAGTCAAAGATGCTAAACTAGCGGCGCAAGAGGTAAAGGCTACACTTTCTGATGTTAGTCTCAAAAAGATTGAGATATCTATCAATCAGAATTCGCTTAAAAGTTTTAAGACACAGATTCGCAATGCCATTACAGTATCAACTGACAAAATTAAGCTTGGCGTTAATCTTAGTTCTCTCAAGTCTTTTAGCTCTACTATTCGTCAGTCCGTCCAGGTAGCACTAGAAACTGCCATCCAAAGTGCATTCACCAAGGGCGCCCCCGTTGGTGGTATTGCAGCCAGTGCAGTAGGAACAGCCGTTGCCGCAGCAGGACCCGGTGGTGGTGCGTTTGGTGCTGCTACCAAAATCAAGGCCGGTGATATCAATGCCGTTGCACAACAGCTTTCTGGACCATTATCCAGTGCCCTGAATAAAGTAGACGAGTTAGGTGATAAGACTTTTGCTGATGCATTTAACATTAATCAGCTAGATGCTGGTGTTAAACTAGTAGGAGCCAGTCTACAACGCACACTAGGCAAGGCTCTATTAGGAGTAGGTCAGAATGCTACCGAGGCTCGACGTAGAGTCAAACTTCTTATTGATCTTATGCAAGAGCTACAGAGTGCCATGGGTAGGCGTCCTCAGTCAGCGGAGCGTATTTTAGGTGATACTATTGCCAGTCAGCGCAAGGCAGCCGAAAAGGCTGTCAAGGCAGATGAGAAATCATTAAGCACAAGAATCCGGTTAGCTGGTAGAGCACAGAATGTCGTAGATTCAATCCGGCTTAAGGGTCAAAGGAAAGCATCCCAGATCAATGCTGCAATTGCAGCCGACACTGAAAAAGCAACGGATCGCGCTCGGATTGCGCAGCGTAAAGCCGCTGAAGAGCATATTAAGAACCTACAACGCGTACGTGTTGAGGCTCAGCGGGCATTTGAAGAGCAACAAAAGGTTTTCTCTCGTTTAGGAGGGGGAGGAGCTGGTGGAGGAGGCTTTGGAGGCGGACCTCCGGGGGCTTTCGGAGGACCACCCCTTGGTGGTGGTGGTGATCCACGGCGAATTGCAGCAGCGGCAAAAGAGATGCAGAGTCTTAGCCGTTTCACTAAGCGTGCCTCAAGCGATATGCAGACCCTAGAGCTAGCTACTTTCCAGGTAGGGCGCAAGGCTCTGGCTTTCCGTGGTGTAGCCATTGCTATTAACACCACTATCAATGCCCTACAAGGTTCTGCTAAGTTCGTATTAGACTTTAATTCAAACCTTCTAGAGCTAAATAAGATTCTACAGTTTAGTGCCCAGGGTATTACCTTCGTTGGCGACCGCCTCTTTGCTTTGGCTAAGCAGACTGGAGTAGCCCTAGATCAGACATTCCAAATTGCCACAGCATTTGCCCGTGCTGGTTTGGAGGGTCGTGGTTATGGATCTATTGCTCAGCTAACCGAGACCGCCCTGCGCGGCTTACAGGGTACTACCCTTGAGGCTACGGCGGCTACTCAGATTATGATTCAGGTTATTCAGCAGGTCGAAGCCGGAGCGCGTGGTCTAAACAAGGAACTAATTACGACTGGACAATTGTTTGACATTTTGGGTCGAGCAGAAGACATTACAGCATCTAAGGCTTCAGACGTAGGTGCCGCATTCAGGCGAGCCGGTGCATCATTGTTGGCTACTGGTACTACTATCAGCGAAGTGACGGCACTCATCTCCGTTCTACAAGAAAGAACTCAGCGTGGTGGTGAGGTAATTGGTACCGCATTGAAGACCCTAGCTGCCCGTACTTCTAATAGCGCATCCGAAGCAAGCAAGGCACTAAAGTCTATTGGCGTAACCACCATCGATACCGAAGGTAAGCTGCGTAATACATTCGATGTATTGGGAGATATTGCTGTTGCCTTCAGGGGATTAACCGAGGCGGAACAGGCTAATATTGCCGTTAAGGTAGCCGGTGTGCGTCAGATCGAAATCTTCCGTAGTGCTCTATTGGATTTCAACCGTGTTATTGATGTTAACAATACCCTACAAACCGCTAGCGGAGACGCTGCTCGTAAGCAAGCCATTGAACAACAGAAGCTCGTAAATGTAATCGAGCGTATTAAGGTGGGCTTGATTGAGTTTGTGAAGAGTGCCGCAGAGGGACCTCTTGGTAAGTTGTTCTCAACCGCCATTAGAAGTGCCGAGCAATTACTAGGTATTGTTAATCGTTTAGATAATGTTTTTGGTGGTTTACTCAGTAGCGTAGCAGCTTTTGCTGCCGCGGCGCGTATTCTACAAACCGTGCGTCAGTTGATTGCTGGTATGCTTGCCGCCGCAAGAGCCTTTATTGCCACAGCTAATGAAATGGGTACGGGGCTACAAAGAACTGGGACCGCCGCCCAAACTGCCTTACAATCTGGTATTAATCCTATGAATGCTGGCTTAGAGGCTAGCGTTTCTACGGTAGAAAGACTTAATCAAAGAATGGCTGCGTTTGTTACCGAGACACAAGCCGCCGCTGCCGCAACACAAAGAATGGCTGCGGCTCGTACGCAAGCACAAGCTGAATTAGGTGGAGTAGGAGGTGTTGGAGGAAAGACAGTTAATATTCGTACGCAAGAGATTTTGCGCGAACAGGAACGACCAGCTCGTACAGCCCGTCGTGTTGCTATTGCACGAGATATTAAGGCTGGTAAAGCAGGAGAATTACAGCAACTAAGCCAAGCAGCTCCTGGATTTTTTGATCCTAAAGAGCAGGCAGTTATTAATAAGGCTACAGCCCGTGAAGCCAAAAAGGCTGTCGTGGCACAAGGTTTCTTCAATACTAGTATGGAAAAAACCCGCAAGGTTACAGGCAGGCTTATTGGGAGTCAAAACATCCTAGGTAAGACATTACGTGGTGCCGGTAGAGCCCTAGATTTCGTTAACAGGAATCAGTTTAAGGTCAGCATAGGTGCTGGTCTATTGTCTGTTGGATTAGACAAACTAGAGCAGGAAGCACTAAAGGCGGGTAATGCAACTGCCGCCATGGCCGCACGTATGGGAAGCTTTTCCGCCCAGGGATTACAGTTTGGTGCTCTGTTTGGTCCATGGGGTGCAGCTATTGGAGTTGTAGGTGGAGCCCTACTGGGTCTATTTAGTGCATCTGACACTGCTGTTACAGGTGTAGAAAAACTTCAGAAAGAGTTGTTAAAGCTTGAGGTAATTACTACAAACAATGGCAGGCTAACCGATAGTAGCGCAGCCAGGCTTGAGAAGTTCAATAAGACTATGGAAACCTTAGCTGATTTCTCGGCAACGCAGATAGAAAATGCAGCTAAGGCAGCAGAGGATCCTAAGTTCCGCGAAGCCCAAGAAAGAATTCGTGAGAGTATGTCGTCTGCCGCTAATAGCAGCGAAACTATTCGTCAAGAATTACAAGCTGTTATTGCTCTCCTGCCTAAGGGGGCAACCGAAGAAGACAAAGGAAAAGTTGTACAAGAACAATTTGGACGCCAGCTTTCCCAATTTTTTGGTACAGGACAGATTAGTTTTGAGGCCCTGTTTAGTGGCGCTGAACAAGTTGGAGATAAGTTTAATCAAGCATTATTTGATCAAACCGTTGAGTTCTTGCGCAAGGCTACTGAGGATAAACCAGCACTAGCGGCAGCATTAGAGGACGAGCTTAGAAAAACGGCAGTCTTTACAAATGAAGCAGCCCGTAAGGCATTTTCAGATGCTATTGCAGAGGGTAAAGATTTAATAGCTCGTGCAGCACGCGTTGCCCAAGCAGAGCCGGGACTACGTAGAATTGGTGTTACAGGCGCTGGTGGTGATAGACTAACTGGATTACAAGCTATTCTTAGTTCTATTCAAAAAGGACAGCTTAAGCCTGAAGAAATTGCCGCAGCCCGCCAAGAGGGCATTCAAGAGATTGCATTTGGAGATCTGATTCCTGAGGCAAAGATCGGAGAATCTATTGATCGTTTCACTAATCTAGTAGATGAAGCGTCTAAGCTGGCATCACAGCAAGAGCGCCTTGCCCGTATTACTGGTGGAAGTAGATTTATCTTCCGATTAGAAAAACTTTTTGGCCGTGTTGGTGACGGTATTGTTAAGAGTTCAGAAAAGGCAACTGCCGAAGAAGTTAGAGCCAATAGAGAACAAAGACGTATTGAGACTGCCCGTGCTTTGTCTGGTACTTTCCGTCGTCGCCGTCGTGGTGTCGAGGTTCCCGGGAGGGAGCTTCCTGATTTAGCTGCGGGGCTAAAAATCCCCGTAAGTGCATTAGAAATTGCTCTACGAGAATTTAGTACAGACTTTGCCAAGCGTATTCTAGAGCTAAAGGATGCTAATATTGCAGCTTTCACTGCACAGAAAGATGCCGCTAGTGAACGAGCAGAATCGGCTCGGGACCTATTAAAGATTATTGAACAACGTCGTGGACGAGTAGTGGATGATGCCGTAGCTGCTGCCGGACTAGCCCTTCAAAAGTTAGTTCCATCTCTAGCAATTCCAGGAGGACTACAAGGAGAAGATGCAGCCGGCGCACAGAGAACTTTTGAACAACAGCGTAAGGCATTTGTAAATACTCTTGTTGCTGCCCAGCAGGAAATTAAAGCCGAGGGTATTATTAATCCTGATGAAATTCGAGCACGCCTGGATGCGGCATTAGGAGCATTTGGTACGGATCTCGGTCGAGCTTTTGGTCCTAAAGAGGGTGGGCCCCTTATCGACCTTGCATCAGAGTTGGTGACTCAGATTGATCAGGCAGATCTTCAGAGACTTCAGGATATTACCAAAGCCCGTCAGGCAGAGCTTGCCGAAGTCAGTAATATTGTTTCAAAAATAAACGAAGAGACTCAACGCCGTCGTGAACTCAATGCTGTATTAGCTCTAGAAGACAGAATTGCTACTATTGGTTTAACTGGTCTACGTAAGCTTACAGCCGAGCGTGAACTTGCTATTAAGACCCAAGAGCGCGAAGTTGGAGTTATTCGTGAGCGTATCGCTAAAACTGATGCAGAGATTGCGCGTGTCAAAGAAGAGGTTCAAACCGCTGGAGCACGCAAGGATGCATTAGAGAACCTAGAGAAGAGTCGTGCTAAGGATGAATTACAACTACGCAGACAGGTTGCGCAAAGTAATATATCGTCTATTAAAACAGAGCTAGCACTTTCTAAGGAACGTCTCAATGTAGCGGGTCGTGTAGCTAATACTGTTCGTCAACAAACCCAGCTTGAAAATGAAGTTGTTGATCTGCTAAATGCCAGCACTAACGAGATGGATAAGTTCAATCGCACGCTTGAAACTAACGCACAACAGTTTAGTATCACTCGTGCAGAACTAGTTAACGAATTCCAAGAGATTAGTAATAGCGCCTTAGGTGCCGCTGAAAAGGAAGCACGCTTAGTAGACGTTCGCCAAAAGGCTAAAACCGCTTCGTTACAAGCCGCCAAGGCGGAAGCCGAGGTGATTTCTCAACGTCGACAGGCTGTACAGCAGGTATCCTCTGAGCTATTACAAAATCAGGACCAACTTGTCCAGCAACAAAAAGCAGTTATCGATGCTACTAAGGGAGTATCAGATGCCTATAAGTCTTATATAGATGCAGCCTCGAACTCAACTGTTGCAACAGCGGAATATCGAATCGGATTACAACTAGCCGAAATGCAGGCAGGTCGTATTACGGGTAGCTTTGCCGGTATCCGTGATGAGATTAATGCCACAGCAAATATTTTTGGAGATATGGAGCGCACTATTTCCGATCTTGGTGCTGGAGAACGTGCACTAGTGGAGATCAGGCGCCAGTCAATCGACCAACAGCTATCACTGTTTAATCAATTACTTAGCGAACAATCTAGTTTGGCCCGAGACTTCTTCCAGTCATCGGCTCAAGACCAATCGGAACTCTTCCGTGGTATTCAAGAGGCTCGCGGCGTAGCTGATATTCTAGGTGGTAGTTTTGACAACTTCAGGAAGCTAGGTGAAAAAGCCATTAATGATCTAGGTACCCAGCTACTAAATCTACCGCAAGAAACCAGACAGCGTGTTGTTCAGTCTCTAGAGACTTTACAAGCTGTTGGTGGTACAGTAGGTGGCTTTACTGCTGATGAATTACTAACCGCCATAGAAACAGCTTCTCTAGGAGTGGGTGGTGACTCTTTGGCCATTGACCCACTATTCCAAGTTCAGGAGAGGATTGCCGATCTAACTCAAGAGCAAGCAAGGCTACAAACAGAACAGCTTTTTTCTGCTCAAGAACAACTCTTAGCATCTAAGGAATCCCTAGAGGAGGCTCAGGCTCAAAAAGATCTTGCTGAAATTCAATTAGAACGCATTCAGGAAGAGGGTACTCAACTACGTAATAAGCTGGGAGAATTACAAGGTGGTCTACAAACCGCCATCTTGACTCAGGATGCCAATAATCGTAATGGTCAACAGATTATTGCGAGTGCAATTGGTATCACTAATGATCTACTTAGAACTGGTTCCGCAGAAAGACTAAGTACTAAATTTACTGAAGCAGTTAGGGCAGCGCTAGGCACGGGCGGTGGTACGGATGCAAGTTCTCGTGGTAGCCAAGCTGCTCGTGATCAACGTCAATCTGGAACTAATAACGCACGCAACCGACAAATGTTTAATGAGAGTGGTCAGGCTGTAAATAGTATGATTATTGCTTCAAATGCTAGTTCGCAAAATACGCGAAGTAATATTGGAGAAGGCGATGACTTACAGAGTACCAATCGTAAGCTTGGTGAAATCAATAGTCAGCTTACTTCATTATTAGAGCTAACTATAGCTGGTAACGAAATACGTATTGAAATTCGCGACCAGGGTGATGGAACCACCGGAGGTATTGCTGGAGAGATTACGCCTGTTGAAGTTAACATCAATGGTGAACAAACTATTATTGTTACAGGGTTTGAAGAAGGCGTCACGCGCATCGCTACAGCCCTGGCACAATCATTGGGTGTCTTTACTACAGAAGAGGAAGCACGTCAAATCGCAGAAGCCGTTCTATTCCAGATCCGTCGCGAGCTGGAAAACAGAGGCATCGTCAAGCCTAACCAACAAAATAACCTACTACTATAATGGCAAATCCCCAAAGCTCAGTTCCTGGTCTTAGTCCTTCGTTTATCGAAGTTAGATATGGTTCGTCCTTATTAGTACCGTCTCCACTCATTGAACATTCTATTAATATTGAACGAGACGATGCGGGCAATAGAGAAGTAGAGCGTAATACCCGTACTCTTACGGGACAGATTATGACCTCTGGTTTAGGCTATCACTTTGTGCGCCAAAAGCAACGTGAGCTAGAAGCCGCCTTTGCTGCTGACAAGCTAGAGTTTACTATTACTGCTACAGCCGATCATCCATGTTTGGTTGCTGGTACCCCAATTGAAAGTGGCGTATTTCCAAATGTGTTGTCAATTGATATTCAAGCTGATGTTCAATTCAATCGCCTAGACTATAGTATTGTCCTAGAAGATGCAATAGAGCCTAGTGGTGTATCTGGTTTGGTACAAAATCTAAGCAATACTTGGCAATATACAGAAAACGAAAATCAATGTCTTATTGATATCACACATACAGTGAGCGCTCAAGGTATTGACACTGCCATTTCAGGACAGCCTTCGAACGCAGTTACTAATGCTACTAGTAGAGTAACACAGCTTCTTGGCTTGGCTGCTGCCCCACAGGGATTCCCGGCATACGCACAACCCCTTAGTGGTACAGACTCAAGATTCTATGAGTTAACAACAACTCGTAGTGAAAGTATTAATGTTGAAGATGCGACATATTCGGTTTCAGAACAATTCAAGTTAATCTCTGGATTACAACCATTCGTTGATGAACGAAGTGCACAAATGCAAATCGACGTTGGTGGTGTCACTACTGTAACGCTACAAGGTACAGTACGCGGTATGGGGCGTACTAATGATGGCGCTTTTGCAAGCCCACAGCGTTCTAGTGGTGGAACTGGCTTCGTCAACGCCCTGAGTGGATTTAACGATACTGTAAGACCTAATCTCTCAAGTGATGCCCTTATAGTTTATGATCGTTATGGAGGCTCTGGTTCTCTAATTATTGATAGGCCACAATCTCAGTCTATTGGTCAATCTCCATGTCTGGGAACGGTTACGTATAGTATTAGTTATACTGATGACGAGACTCAGGTTCTACCTAGCGGTATTGAGGAACTATCATGTACTGTACAACGCAATGATCCTGTGATTTCTAACGCATCAATTGTAGCACCATTTAGTGCTATTGGGCCCATCTTACAACGTCTATGTACAACTAGCCTAGGAAGTTTTAGCGTGCAATGTAATGTACGCGCTACAAATACCGGGCAGGAGATTGTAGACACGAACCGCGCTATTGAGGTTGCAGAACAGCAGATTATAAAGTTACAACCCAACCCCGCAGACTTCAATGCGCTTAAGTTAAGTGGGCGTAATTCGACTGTGGATAGAATCAACCGCAGTGTTAATGTATCTATTACTTGGGACTTTACTCAGTCAGTTGGCACTGTGCCGTCTGATACTGGTCCAATTACCCTAGGGAGGGTGAGCTAATGGCAACATTTCCAGATGTCCAATTCATCCAGTTTAATGTAGATGTAGATCCATCAGGTGCTCGTAATATTGTAGCTAGTGGTCAAGAATTAGGAACGAGTGCCCTAAACTGTTTGGATTTTGGTAATACCAACACTACTACTTCGGGTAATATTAGTGACACTGCTCTTGTAATTTTTAGAGTAGATGCTCTTAATGATGCATCAGGCGTCTATAACTTACGATTTTTCTTAAACAGCGCTAGCGCTTTTAACACTGGCACTTTCCGCTTTCTACACAGAATTGAAACACATTATCAAGGTACAGGATTTAGACTAAGTCTAGCAGATCTAGATATTCCTTTAACTGCACCGGCACAAAATGTGATCTCAACTACACCTAGTTCTCAACCAACCCTCAGTGGTATTACGGACGAGGATGTTAGCCAATATATCTATTTAGGTGTTTTCGTTGATATTGATGTTCCTTTTGGTACTTATGGAGGATGTGCGGCTGGTAGTTTCAGGTATCGCATGTTATTTGACTTTTCATGAGTTCAGGAGTACCCTTCCCAGAAATCCAGTTTTCCTCGTGGAGAAATAGCGAGCTAGCCGATCCGATTGGTACGCGCCATTTGGTATCGGGCGCTTTCGCTTATGATAAACTGATAGGTTTAGGATGTGGTCTTGCTTTGACATTTAACAACTTACAGCTAGATGCCTCTATTAATCAACCATTTGTAGGATCAGATGTAGCAGTAGTCAATATTAGCGTGCCCAACTTTCCTGAGCTTGCCTCTTCTGGATTGAGCACGGTCTATAATATGCGGCTATATATTCCTTCGGGGTCGGGGACTGTCCTTGATCTACCAGGGTCGCACCTACAATTTCAGACACTTGAGGGATGGACCCCGAATCTGATCTTTCCTAGTGGTGCGGGACAACAATTTTTAAGCACTCTACCTACTCAGTTTAATGTGCGGCGCATCGATGGTCGAAATGAACTGTTGGGCTTCAACGATGAGAATGTAAGCGAATTTGTTTATATAAGGATGTTTCTAGATGCCGATTTTCCAGTGGGGGATTTTGGTATTTGTGGCAGCGGGCTTCTGAGGCCGCGTCTGACGTTTGATTTTTATTGATCTTGAGCTATTTTAGTGTATAAGGTGATAGGGGAATATCCCCCTGGAACTTATAGGAGGTCGTAATGGCAACTATTAATGACGCTTCCAGCACCAACAACGTAAATCGCATTCGGTGGAGCAAGTCTCGCACCCTAGGGCTTTACAGTGATCGTCGCACTAGCGATGGTGCATTTCTTGGTGTTGCACAGTTTATTAGCCGCCTGAACGTAGACGAGTTGACGGAGACAAATCCGTTCACTATCGGCTAATATCAGTGGCTAATTAGACGGAATATGCGGCTACCTGAAATATGGTAGCCGCTTCTTTAAGAGGATAGGGTGGTGCTGTTTAACAATACAGTAAAATATTCGGTTGAGGTATCCGAGGAAGAGGTTGGCGGTACGGTAACTAAACTAAGAAAGGCCATTGTAGAGTTTGATGATTTTTGGGGCAAACGACGTACTTATACCATTTTAGCTCCTTCTGATTTATGGACAGAGGTTAAAGTTGGAGGTACGGCATCTACAGGAGATAGTCCTTTAGCAGGGGTAGTTACCGAAGTAAAGTTGGGTAGTATTTTTAGGACGGTTTGGATACCAGATTTGAATAGTTATGTTACCTGTTATTGCTTGCCAGTGGAGGATGATTTTCAGATTGGGGATACAGGTTTAGTGGTAGAACATATGCGACACGAACCAGGACAATATGGTAAATTTAACAGATGTATCATGCGTGACATGCCTGCTGGTTTAAGTCCTAACTTACATTCTATTAATTTGATTGTATTCAAAGAGTGTGAGCAGATCGGTATGATTCATCTTGATCCTTATATTATGTATCCTGGCAATTATGATGACATGGATGCTGATATACGGGACAAGTTTATAGGATAGTATTATGGCCCTAAATGTTCATGGATCAAATGCAGAATATTGGCGAGACGACAACCCGTTTATTCAAGCTTGGTGGCGCTTTGGTGATGATCTACCTCCTAATAACTTTGTAGGAGACACGCCCGAAGATCACTTCTCTGGTTGCTTTACTGATAGTAGCATGTATCGCCGACACCTAGCCTTTCGTGGATCGCCCGCGGGTTTTGGTATTGAGACTACAATTCTCCCGGTAAGCGGTCTTGCTCCGGCTGGTAGTGGACAAGCTCAGGTAAGCGGTATGAAGATGGGAGACTTTGCCGGCAGTACTTGGACTGATGCAGCGCATGGTCACGTTTTCTTTGCTCATCATATGATTGGTACTTCTCCTAATCAAAGAGAAAATGCGCCACATAGTGATGACACCACAAACACTACGAGTCGTGGAAAGTTTTCTTTTGGTACAGAGACACAAAATTCTGGATTTATGGTTGCTGGCTGGATGCAAATTCCTGCCGGGGCAGCAACACCCACAGCCTTTAGACCAGTATGGGGAGACGGAGATATTGTTGCCAACCTAGGATCTAGTCCTCACTGGCTTATTCATTATGTACCACAGGATGATTCCGGCAGCTCTGATGTTCTGAGATTGGTAGTGAGACATCGCGATGCTTTAACGGGCAGCACGGGTACAGATGGCAACTCTCCATTCTTTAATGCCAGTGCCTTTACGTCTACTGTAGATAATGCCGGAACCCCATTCAATGTTCCTCTAGATGAACCATTCTTCTTTGCTTTTACAGTACATAAGGGGTTAGAAACTGATTCACAAAATCCCGCACCCTTCTTAGGTAGTAGTGCCGGTTTTGGAGGTAGCTCCAGTGGCTTGGCCACAATGTATCTTGGTACTCATTCTAGTGGTCTTTTTAAAGTTGCAGAACATCGTTTCGAGGGTGGAGAAATTCGTGGCCCATCAGCAGCACTAAACATATATGCCCTTGGTAATCGCGAAAGTACCGTACGCGCCGGAACGGGTCAGCGAGGCATGCCAGAAGGCACTATTTTTGATGAATTCATTTTTGTGCATGATGGTTATATGGGGTTTGATCGTATTGAACACTATATGAATAGTGGCATTCTAACATTCCCTGAGAACAATCCAGAACGCCCTGAGTTTGTGCCGCAACTACCTGGAACTGATGACCTAAATGCATACTTTACATTTGATCTAGCTGATAGCCCCGCTGACGCTGCTCAAAATAGTGCCCCAGAAACCTCGGGTATTTTTCAAGGCATCTATGGCACTCAATGTCGTCCCACAGAAGGTATTCGTGGTGGTAGTGGTATGGTTATGCGCGCTACACCTAATTTACTTCGTGCAAACCCACTAACTCCTGCTATTTTGCCTCAATTTTTTAATGTTCCGGTTGGATCTGGTTTCCACTATTTATGGCCAGACATCAAGCGCACCGGAGAACATACCTGGATTGGATGGATTCGTCCTGCTAAATTGAATAATTCATTATGGATGCCCGTTGTAGGTTGGCGTGCTGATGGTGATGAGAATCATGCTTGGGGTAAGAATAATTGGGTGACTGGAACCTCATCAATTGGTGGTCCATTTTTTGGTAATGGTGAATATAATCTTTCCGAAGGTGGAATTCAACATAGTGTTAGTGGCGCCCAAAATCCTACTGAAACCATTAAGAGTGCTGATGATGGTAATAACACTGGATTTAATGATAATGATTGGCAATTATGGGCTATATGTATGGACTTTACAAAGGGTATCATATATCATGTTAAAGATGCCAAGCATGTTGTATTAGATACTTTAAAAGTGAGCAGCGAATCGGGATGGTCTGCGGAGCATCTGTTCGATAACTCTAACTTTTCAGCCGCTGACCAAACAACTCATGGTTCGGCGTGGATGTTTTCCCGTGCTACCAATCTAGGCGAGTCGACGGGCGCGCGCCTTGATGATTGGGCGGTTTATGATCGTATCTTGACATTACCCGAGATGTCCGGATATGCCCTGAGTGGTGTTGCCGTGGCGCCTATTGTGTCACCACTTGATACATCATTCAAACGTACCTTTGGTTATTGGAAACTTGATCAGGCCGGCGAAGAGATTTACGATCCTACTGGCGTTTCAGGCATTCGTTATAATGATTCTAGTTGGTATCGTCACCATCTTACTAGTGTCAGTGGTGAATTTGAGATTTCTGATTCTTCTATGAATAACAGTATAGGCGATGAGTCACTGCAAGTAAATGTCAGTGGTTCAATGTTGAGTGTACGACAAATTGATCATGGTGCCATTCTTGATTTTTCGTCTGCTGCTATTTTTGAATCTAGTGGTTTCTGTTGTGGTACATGGCTGAACTTGCCATCTGGTGACCTAGAGACACAAGGTAATGGTTCTAGTGGTCTGTTTAGTGATCATCATGTTATGGGCGCGTGGAGCCAAGATGCTTCATCTCGATCTTGGCAACTAGGTATTAGAGACAACAAGCCATTCCTTGCTATAACCGGGACCGGACTGGCTACGGCTGAGCTTGTATCAGATAATGAAGTACCATTTACCGAAGACTTTTTCTTGTTTGCACAGGTATTCCCGTCGGGGGGCGTAGTTATAGGAGAGATCTATTTAGGCACTGATCCAACTACCACTAATGAAGGTCTTAATCTTAATGCCAGAGGAACATTACTAGGTACTCTAACTACTAACCTTATTAGCGTAGATACTAGCGGCTTTAGCCTACTGAATGTAGCTCATCGACAACAAGGATTCCCGTCGGGAACTAGAATACAGGGCCCATTCGTATATGCTGGCTTCTTTAATGATGAAATTGGTTCCAATGTAACTTCTGTGATTGGCGATATTAAGCGCGCAAGTATTAATGATAATGTTCTTACTTCAGGCGCTGTATCTGTAGTAGATCCATTCAACGTCAGCCATTGGCGTTTTGACCGTCCGGGAGCTAAGGTCGCTGATGCGGGTAAGGATCAAAATTTCTTGCGTCTGATTAATACAGATGGCAACCAAATGGGTATTGTTCCAGCCTTTCATAGTAGTGGTATTGATATTCGGCTTACCGAATATTTGGATACTCTGCCACAAAATACATTAACACGACGACTTGACTTTGGTTCGGGTACTAGCTCATGGACATGGATGTCGTGGGTCATTCCACCAGTAGAGCCATCTACAACTAGTATTAATTTTCTTGCTACCAAGGGTGGCGCCGATACATCGGGTACACAAATCTTTACTCCACAGAGTTCACTAACCTTAACGGTGAATGCATCTGGCAACACTACTGTTGGTCAAAACGGACAGCTTGCCCCAGGAGAATTGAATCATGTAGCAGTTGTCTTTGATCGTGATAATAATGAATTTACCACGATTATCAATGGTCGTTATGCCGGACCGTCATTTAACGAGTTGCATGAAGTACCGATTAATAATTCTGGCTTTGCCGTAGGAGGTAGGGGTGATGCAGAGCTAAATGCTCTAGTAGGAGGTCCAGGATTTTCGGGTCTATTTGATGACATGCTATACTTTGAGCGAGCGCTTACTTTGCCGGAAATTTCAGGCATAGCTGCAAACTCTTATAACTTTGTAGAGTCCCTGGGAAATATTGAAGCCTTGTTTGGTGGTTATATTAGTGGTATAGCACAGTTTATTATTTCTGGACTTATTGGTGCATTCCTACATGGTCAGGCACAGGATTTAGAATTAATCGGTGGCTATGTCAGTGGTGTGTCTGGTGTCTTCGATCCATATGGTGGCTTCCTTCATGGACGTGCATTTGTTAGTGGATTTGCCGGTCATTTTCTACATGGTGCTGATCAGATAAGCGGTATATTTGGACACTTCATTCATGGTACCGATAGTGTTAGTGGCTTCTTTGGAGGCTACCACTTTGGTGCATGTGAGGGGAGTTCGGAATTTGATATTACGCTCAACTTCAGCATCATCAGTGCTCAAGATTTTGATGCTCGTATGGCTGTAGAAAAAACTGAAAATGTCGACTTCGATGCGAAAATGGGAGTCATTCGTATTACACAACCTCCTGGATGTACGATGGAATTGCCATTTATTGGTACTATAGAATCGGGGGTACCAATTACTATTACTGTTCAGGGTAGTGGTTTTGCCTTTGACAACAAGACTATTGAAATGGTGCGCTTTACGTTCGCAGACTTTAAGGGCGCAGAGAGTGGTACCTTAGTAGGGGGTCTGGCTAATAGTGGACTCTTTGAGGCATCGCGCCAGTTTGATACGGCAGGATGGTACACAATCAAGCTCGAAGTAATGGACAGCTTCGGTTATAGGTCTAGTTGCTGCCGTCCATTCTTGCTTGTACCATCAGGAACGGCATCGGGTGTATTCCTAAATAGTCTACCCGGAATCTCCTTAACGGCTAGCCAGAAGACTGGAATTAGTATTCAGAGGATTTCCTTTACACATGCCATTTCTGGACTGACAACTACAAGTGGCTTGCTTGAATACACAGACTTTGCAGATCAGCGTGAAACTCTTGTTAATAGCCTAGAGATGCCTCTTGGTACTCAGTTTATTGACGCAGTCAGAGAACACGACTACACAGCCCCAGGACGTTTCTGCCCCGTTTGGAGTGTGAGTGGAGAATTTGGTATCGTAAGTGATACGGTTGCGGATGGCATTGATTACTTAACATAAACATGACTTGTTCAGATGGCTTTGGATTCGAATACTTTCATAGACCCTTTCCTTATACTCGCGAACCCTTTCAGATCAGCGGTGTTGAAAAGGTGGCGTTTGAAGGGCGGTTCTATTCCCAACCAGCATATTCTGTGCTGGTGGATAAGCGTCTGTTCACAGAATCTGACAGTCATCCTGTAGCCAATCCATTCACTCTTTATATCAACAGAGATGCAGCGGTTACTACAACCGTAGAGCCTACCTTACAAGCTAGTGGTTATGAAGTTGCTACGCCACATTATCAGGATTATATCCTAGATTTGCGCAATGAGCTAGATGAGATTTGGATCCTACATGCAGCCGATTCTGAACATGTGGCTAATGCATTCAAGATTGCACATATTGTAAGACAACATAATATTTATGATCTTGATACTTCTTCTGCTTCTGGCACAGCATCCGATGCCTATGTTCACCTTGAATCCCAGAATACAGTACCCACAGGACTTGAGTTGGGAGCTGATTACTTTCGAGATATTGATATAGATGAAGTGATGTGGCAACCGTTTACGCGTCCTAAGGATTTTCGTGCAACGGTCAAGAATATTCCAACAGAACCAATTTTCCCTGCCGCACTTCCTGGTGGTAGTCTCCCTGAATTCTCTGTACTAGATGAAGAGAAGTATGGTATCCTGGGATTAAACGCTGCTGGCTCTGGTGGCATACTACTTACTGGAGACGTATTACTAGAAGGCTCTACCCTCAAGCTACTAACTGGCTCTGGAGTAGATCCTACGTCAACCTCGACCTTTAAAGAAATAGTGCCATGGGCATTGTTTCCAGCAAAAAAGGAGCTTTGTCAATATTACCCTACGGAAAATTCTGGTATTATTATAGCATCTGGGCGCCAAGCTATTTACAACGAATTGTCTGTGGGCACCGATGGTGTATATTTACTAGATGTCTCCGCGGCAGGAAGCAGCGGGGTCTCTATTCAACATTATCCAGCAGATTACCAATCACCTGATGGGCTCCAGCCAGGAACATCTGTGGTTTCAACTACGCATGATGGGGTGCATATTACTGACAAGTTGATTTATAACTTATCTGAGATGAATCCTGGACAGGCAGTTGAGGGGCACAGTCCTATAAATGGCAAGATAGTATTTGGTCATTTTGCTGGTTCAGAAGTAGGGTCCGAAGGTCAGGCTGTTAATGGCATTGTTAAATATGTTAATAGTAACACCATACGTGGTTATGGTGGCCTGACCGATGTATTTGTTTCGGTGCCAAATCAGACTTCTCGATTTGAATGGTTTAGTAGTAACAAGACAATGTCTCCTGTCATTTGGTCAGAGCTTGTTACGTCAATTTTGAGACCTCATCTAGGTATTTTTGGCGCTCGACCTTCTATTCAATATGATGTCGCTGATATCAATGCTTCAGAAACTGATGGTGTAATTACACGGTTGGCATATGTGGAGTGGGGTAATAATGATAGAGTGATTTTCCCTTCAGCAGACAATGCTGGTGGTGGTCAAAAAACAACTGAAACTATTAACTTTACAACTCGTGTTTATGGTGAAGGTACAGATGATGATGGAAATTTTGCATGGATTGAACTTGCTGCACCAGAATCTCCCCTTTCTTCTAGTCAGGATATAGTTTTTTATAAGAACACATTTAAAGTTGATAATATCTTTTCCAATTTTCTTCTTAAAAGGGTGAACCTTGGTTTTGTAAATGCGGGTGGCCAACTATATTTTCAGTTTAGTGATGGTGGGGCTACTTCGCAATTCAACAGAATCTTTACACGGGCAGTAGGACCAAGGACCACACAGTTAGTTCCTTCTCAGCTTCGTACTGATATCATAGTGGTTGTTGGATTTTTCCCAGCGTGGAAACTTCGTAGATATGTTACGATAGCCAGCAACCAAGTAGAGATTCCAGATACTATGTTTATTGGTGGAGGAAGTGTAATTACCTTTGCTGGCGGGCTTGGTATAGATGTTACTGATGTAGCTAATTATGGACCACCCGCCTGGGATGACGATACAGGAGTTAATTACATCTATTTCAATACAACTTCTAGCGCTGCACCCGATGTTCGTGATCGGTTCTTTTTCGCGAAAATGGACACAAGTTTTGAGATTTTTGAGATAAATGAAGTAGATTCAGCCGACGCGATTTTAAGTGGCCGAGCTGCTCTTTTGGATATTTAGTGTATAATTCAATGACAAGGAGAGGTTAATAAACATGAACACACTTACGGTATTTGCACCTTCTGGGGCTCCAGCTAGCGGCACGGTAATTGAGCAGTTGGATCCACCGGGTAATACGAGCGGTGCTAACCACCTAGGATTCTTCGGGGCGGGTGGCCCAAAAGGCGTTCCGTTTGCTATTATTGTTGGTACATATCAAGATAAAACGTTTATTACCAATGCTGCTGGTGACAATCTTGGTGACGTGGGAGTACTGGAAAGTGGTCAATTAATTAATCACAAGTTTATCACTACCACAACTACCAATCCAGATGGTTTTGGCGAGCAATCTCTGCTTGACGTGCCTCAAGAATCAGGTACTATTCTCATTCGTTTTGTGCCCTCAGGTTCTACTCCTGTTCGTACACAGAATGCTCTAATTCGTACGGTGGTTCTGAATGCATCTAGTGGTATTGATGCAGTTGATGGTGTTGTAGTCGGTTTAAAGGTGCAAGGATTTGAGCCTAATGTTGATTCTTCTTGGACACAGACGGCTGGTGACGGAGCGCTAGATAATAGATTATTCATACAGGACCACAATGACAATGATTTGGTTCATGATTACTTTGCTTGTTATGCGGCATTACCGGAAGCCGTGGGCGAACGTAATGATTTTGGATTCTTTGTTATTATTGAGTTCCTATAATAGAAGTCTTTATAACAGGACGGGATAGAAAATGCAAGACCCTAGAAAAGCTGCTAAGGGTGCGCCCTATCATTTGACTACGGTCAGAGAGGGATGTCCACTCGATAAGTTTTGGGTGGTGATGTTAGATTGTGGGATTGAGGTTTATCAGAATGATAAGGACCCTAACCTAGAAGAGCCAGATCCATGGATGCGTCTTAAAAAGTTTTGTGCAGATTATGATGTTTCGATTTTGGGTATGGCCCTAGGTTATAGACTAGAAAGAGACCCGCGACAGATTAACTTAGATAATATGGCAAATGGTTACTTTTATGCACAGCGTGTGCGTATGCTTTTTGGAGCAAATGTTCCTATGCAATATTCAGATCGTGCAATCGGTATTGGACAACTCAATGATGAGGTTCTACGTATTGTTTGGGTGCTAGACAACGGAGAAGAGCATGCTGAGATGCGCCACCTAGATGAACAACACGCGAAATATTCAACCAATATACCAACTCTTATTAGAAACAGCTAAATGAACACAGGGGTTTACCAGATCAGAAATCTTGTGAATGGTAAGTGCTATATTGGTAGTGCTAGCAATAGTTTTAAACAGCGCTCCGAACAACAAGTTCGTGACATTAAGAGATTAAAAATAGAAGGTATATCTCAATATCGAAGAGCGACAATGTTTCAAGTTTCTAGAAGCACGATTAAGAATATTGATCTTGGCCATACCTGGGGGTGGGTATTATGCCGTTCAACTTAAATGGTGAAAGAATCTCGATAGAGGGACTTGGCTTATCAGATTGTCGTCCCGTTATCAAGTTCCCCAGTGGGTTGATTCCAGAGAACGAGCCAGGGCGAGACCTGGATGCTATCCTTACTAATATCAATGCGGCCTTTGGCTTCAACCAAACTCCTCATAGCTTCAACACGACCTGGGTGCCAATTAGAGGAGAGGATCCTAAGGGCTTTCATGGCGCTAGCGGGCAAGCACCTTTAACTGGGCGTATTATCGGATTTACGGTTGGTGACTTTTTAGTTAGTGGAGAGATCATCCATTCTGAATATAACACCGATGCTACTGGTGGAACTATCGTTAGTCTCAATATTCAAGACGAGAGAAGATGCCTAGACCGTATTAAGATTCATACCGAAGACCTAGGTAATAATCCAGGATCGGGTAACATCTCGGTTGCGCGCGGTGTGCGTATTGTAGATGGTTTTGAAGATATCAATGGAGAAATTGACGAAGCAAAGTTTGTTGAGTATAGGAAGGTCTTAGAGCAGGGTTGTACATACCCACAGATTTTGAAGTCAATTCAGCTTGCTATCGATAATGGTGAGCTTGACTTCGATATAAATACCATTCCTACAACAGCACAGCTAGTCAATAATATTGGTGGAACGGCGAGCGCTATTCGATTCAAATTCGAAATGGCGTCACTTTCAGAAGTGATGACGACAATACTAGAGGCCACGGCTTATGACTGGTATTGGAGTATGTCAGAACATAGTGTCCAGCTTATTAATAGGCGAGTAGAGTTCGACCTTCAAGAGAATGAGCTACTTTCAATCGTGTCACAGCTCGGTGCCGCGAGCGGCTTGGATCAAACTATTCGTCTATCCTTTGGTCAAGATTTAGTACAAGATCCTCGGCGCGTGCGCCTGTTAGGTGCCCATCAAGAGGGGTTCATTAACTCTCCTCTATTATCACCTATAGATGGTATTAACACCGTTAACTCTGGTGTTGTATTCCATCCAGCTTGGCCTAATGTAACAGCGCAGTTCATTGATGCCAACGGTATTCTTCGTAGCTATATTCCAAGTGACATAGAACTTAATATGGTACTTAAGGGTATCGAGCATTGGTCGTACTTTAAGAAATATCAAACCGCAACGCCCATTCCGGCAGAGCCGCAGAATAACCCTGGGGGTTCGCCAGGATTTGGCCTGTCACAAGATGCAGGTAGTATTGCTGCACAACATCCGGACTTCCAGAGTAGATTTGATCCAGCCCAACCATTGGCTACCATAGGTGGTAATGAGTCAGGCACTATTAGACTGATTGATAATCGTCGCGATGCAAACCAGAACTGGATTCTAGCTTGGTTCGGTCGTATCGATACTCATGCACGCGAGCTATATGGTCGTGCCTATGTTGCTTCTGGTATCTTGGCTAACCAAGCATCAGGAGCATTCAAGCTATTAACTTCGGCGTGGGCTAATATCGAGAATCAAATTGAAGGACAAGACATTAGCGCAGAAGGTTCTAGTGGCTTGTTCGTTAACAACTATGAGATCAATCGTGATTTGAGTCCGTTAGCACCGTTCAAGGGCACGGACGATAAGATTGAGGCGTATATTGTTTTGCCTTCCGGCACTGTGTATGGCGTTGAAGGGGATGATCCTCCAGCAGGATTTGGTGGATGGACAGAAGATTATAATGTAGGCAATACTCCTGCGGCATCAGGTCGTCGCTCGCGCACCGGAGAACACTATATCCCAATACAATTGCGTGAGATTGGCCAGCTCGCAATTGATCCTCGCGACGATCTATTTCCATTTGAGTCATATCCAGAAGGTAGTATTCTGGCTACGCTACCAATCGTGGCAGGCACAGGATTATCTGAAAATGGTATTCTTACTAACCTAGTTACTCTAGTTGAAGATGCCCTAGAGTCTTCAAGTTCAGGACTATTCGATACTCCACACCCTGCATTCTTGATTGATATCTTTCCGTCGCTTAGCGGGATTGCTATCCCCGTGCAGTTTACTGAACGCTATGGAATGGAGTTTCCGTCGCTATGGGTGAGTGGTATTCTAACCACGCCTTGTGATAATGAAGAGGTTGTAGTTGAAGACTTGTATGCTCCATGGAATTTCCCACCACAAGGAAGCACGACATCATTACAGTTGATGGAAGACAGAGCATTTAGAAGAATTCAAGGGTTGATTGTTCCAGACAATACATCGCGCTATGCCCAAATTGAGCTTGTAGGGCTGCCCACAATTTCGTTTGACGCTTTCTCTAATCAGACCATAGATGCTAGTGGCGATATAGGAGTGCGCAACCACGGTATCACAGACTTTAATTTTGGATTGACGGCACAGGGTATTACAACAACTTATAAGATTGCCAGCTTCTTTGCAGAGTTTGGTCGTCCAGCACCACTAGAAGACCGGCAGCGTAATATTCTACAAGGTATCATTACGCCTATTGATGTTATTGAGCTAACTATGCAGCCAAGCCAGAGACAACGAGGACGCCGCCCACAACCCCCGTTGATTGGTGTGCGCCCCCGAGAGGGTAATATTACGAAGAGGGTGACTATTGAAACTGTCAACAATGCCCTAACATTTACGAGCACTCCATTTATTGGAACTATTGAGCGTTATCGTGGTATTACCGATCAACAATACAATGCGCCGCCCACCTTCCCGGGTGCAAATGACGAGGACTTCAAGGCTACTGGTGGAGCTATCTGTGTTGATGGCTATTTGAATCTTGGTGACGAAGCCATCTATAATGTTAACGAATTCAAGCTAGAGAATGGTCGTCGAGAAATCAAACGGTTCTTTACCGGAGGACGCTCGTTCTCTAATGGTACTGTTGTATTTGTTAGTGGAGTTGGATCTAGCAGCAATGTCTTTGATGTAGCCCTAGATGGTAGCGATCCAATACGACGTTTGGCAAACGTTCCATTACTTAATGGTGCAGTGAGCGTTGGTCAAAACACTACGCTAGTAACAGACGCCCAGCTTTCAAATCGTTTCTTAGAAAGACCCGGGGCCCCACTAGAACGAGAAGGTATATTCTTAAATCCAGGAGGCAACTCCTCAATTCCTGTACAGGTTATTTCCCTTACAGATGCAGGCACATCAGGCGCAATTGCGACTGTACGACCACTGACTGATGATGGCAATGTGGACACCACCGCCGCCGCGGTAGGAAGCGTGGTACCCATTCCGAACGCCGAGTTTGTGATCGTGGGAGACAAGGGCATTTTCCTAAGTTCTACTGTTCTAGATGCCGACTCGGATCCAGCCGCACAAACTATAGGCTTATTTTTCATGAGTAACAGACAGAACTTCTTGAAGTTTACTTAACAGATAAAGAAAAGCAAGACGAAAATATCTTCTGAACACATAATATGTACAGAGGAACCGCATGACCAGAACGAAGAAGTATACAAGCCCCTCGACGCCATTGGTTTCGCACGATTTAACCAATTTCATTGTTGAGGCCATCCTGATTAATAGGCATGGAGCGCTGCCTAAGGCGGCGTGGAGAAAGGGCGGGCCCTTTGCACAAGAATGGGGTAAGCTATTAAAAGTTGTTCGAAGGCTCATTAAAACTTTAGGAATAGAGCCCGAACAATTGGCGTGGTATGTTCAATTTTATAATGCCACAAACCTAAGCTATGACGAGTTCGGCTTATTACGTTGGAAGGTTCAGCACCGTTTTAAATGGTGCGACATCGATAAATTTACGGCACACTATGTTGAGCTACATAAGCTTCTAGATGCACAAAGAAGTAGCTATATCGAAGAAACCACCGGCTATAAGGTCAAGGAACCCACAGCCAATAAGAGAAAGACATTAAGCGATATACTTGAGGAGCTAGAGAATGAGTGACGGAGCTACTATGACCACAGACAAAGAACACGAACTATTTATAAAGACTCTTAAGAAGGAGTTCTCGGACACTCAATTTATGACTGGCGAGCAATTGGAGTTGCCTGGGGGGAATTCGACGGGATCATTGACCCTTGACATTAATTTGCATGTTCCGATCTACTGTGGTTCTATCGTAGAGATTTATAGTAATAGTGGAGCAGGCAAGACTACGCTTGTGTTATCTATTCTAGCTGAAGCTGTAAAGCGTGGCAAGAGGGGTCTATTCCTCAATCAAGAAAGACGGCTGCAAGCAACCCTTCTTGAATCCTTTCCTATTCTACGCGAACCTGGAGCGTTAGAGCTTATTACCGCTCCGACTGGAGAGGACGCACTTCGTTTGGCAGAATTGTGGCTTAACCAATATCCGGGGGCGGTTGTGGGTATTGATTCCGTAGATGCTTTACTACCAGAACAGACAGATAAGAAAGAGCTAGGAGCAACAGACGTTGGGACACTCCCTAAGCTGATGAGTCAGGGTTGTCGCAAGCTTCAAGCCGCAGCAGCCAAGACGGGTGGTACGATTATTTTTATTAATCAGTTACGCAGCAAGATTGGGGTAATATTTGGTAACCCGGATACTACCAGTGGCGGACGTGCTCTTCCATACTATGCTAGTCAACGCATTGAGCTAATGGATATTACAAATGATACTCGGATTAAGGATGAAGAAGGTAATATCATTGGTCATAGAGTTAGGTTCAAGATTATTAAGAATTCGATAGCACCACCAAATGTTCGTGGATCATTTCCACTAATTTATGGCAAGGGTATTGATAAGGCAACTGAACTTTGTGATCTAGCCATTGACCTTGGCCTTTTACAAAAGGACGGTAATAGGGTTCTTGTAAAAAATGCAAAGAATGTAATGGTTAAGAAATGGCCCAAGGAGGTAGCAAGTATGTTGCGGGCAGATCCTATATTTTATGAAGAAGTTTTGACAGAGGTTAAAGATTTATACCCCGAGACATTCGGTGAGTAAAGGAGCCCAACAGCTTTTAGCAATTGTACGAGAGATCTATCCTAATCAGAGGGTAGAGTTTGAACATAATGTAGCTGAGCGTGGTGGCTTGTATGTAGATATTTATTTGCCTCGCTTACACATAGCTTTCGAATATGATGGTATTCAGCACTTTGAGTTTGTTGAGCATTTTCATGGTAATCAACAGGGTTTTATTCAGGCACGTAAAAGAGACTTACAGAAAAATACCGTATGTGAAGATTTGGGAATTGCTTTGGTTAGGGTGGCGTATGATGAGTCTATGACTAAGGATAATGTTATGAGCAAAATCGAGGAGGCACTAGATGGCTAAAAATATTGCTGCTGAATTTGCCTTTATTGCAGGGTTGTGTCGGCATCCAGATATTTACTTTGATCTACAGCAATTTGTATCTGTAGATGATTTTACCAGCAGGGCTCATCAAGATTTCTTTATTGTGCTACAGAGATTACTTCTTGGTTCTACGGGTGATCTTATTGTTACTAAGGCTAGCCTATTAGCAGAAGCCTCTGCGCTTAACATGAAGGACTTCTATGGCACATGCCATGATGGAGAACTATTAGATGCGTGCTTAGATTATGAGGCAGAGAAGAAGGATGTTAGGCGTGCTTTTACGCAGGTTAAGAATGAAACCGTCAAGCGTTCATATGCAGAATATTTTAAGAAACAGATAAAATACTTAGGAGAAACCTCTGATGGGACTAATGATATCGTCAATCTTATTGATGGTGGCTTACTAACTCTATCTAATAGGCTCCAAGGAGTGATATCAGACGACATCATTCTTTTACCAGATCGTGCACGCGATATTATTATGGAGCTGGCGGAAAGCCCTGGTGAATTAGGGGTCCCTATTGGCTATCCTGTATGGCAAAGAGGGATTGGCCATATGAGAAATGGAAGCGTAACATTTATTGCTGCTACTGCTAAGGCTGGCAAATCACAGTTTGGCGCACGTGCTGCCCTAGAGGTCTCAAAATATATGCCAGTGCTGTATTGTGACAGTGAGCTAAATGAGATGACGCAGTCCGTGCGTACCTTTGGTATGTTTTCAGAAATTAACTATGAAATTTTAGAGACGGGATATTGGAAATCAGACCGACAACGAATTTTAGCAGACGGATACGATCCTACGTTTGCCACACAATGTCAGCTTGCTAGAAGCAGGCTTGCCGATGAGGCGTCATGGAATGAGTTTAGACAACATAAGTTATTCTATAAGAAGATGACTGGAATGACTGCTCGTGAAATGCTGCCATTTTTAAGGCGCTGGGTCATGCAGAACACAGGTGTTGATACAGATAGCCGTACTCCGCGCTGTCTAATTGTTTGGGATTACATTAAGTTGGCGCGTATTGATGAAGTTCAGAAAATGGGCGTGGGTGCGCATGATATCATTGGTGATACCTGTATGGCCCTACATGATTTTGCCGAGGAGTTTAATCTTCCGATTCTGGCGTTTGGACAAACCAACCGTGAGATGGATATCAGCATGAATATGATTGCTGGAGCTAAGAAGATTGTTGAGCTAGTTGACTCTATCTCGGTATTCAAAAGGAAGGATGCCGAAGACTTGTTAGAAGATCCCAATGGCACACACGAGATGTATATTGTTGGTTCGCGTCACGGTAAAGATGTAAGCACACATATTAACTTTACTGTTGATCTAGGTATTGGTAAGTTTACTGAACTTGGAGTTGCGAGACCAAGACCACAACCACAGAAACAAGATAATGATGACAAAAAGCAAACTGTCAAAGACTAAGATTGAAGGAGTGCGGAAGATAGCACATAAAAATGTGCGCGTCATTCTTAAGAAGTGGGGCTTCCGTGGACAGGATCTAGGTGAGCGTATTGTGGGAATCTGTCCGGTGCCTCACGATAAGGCCAAGACTCCTAATGATAATCCAACGGCATTTAGCTGGGATTTTACCCGTCAGATGTGGCAGTGCTTTACTCATAATTGTCACGTACAGAATGGGTCTGATATTTTTGCGCTTGTCCAACGTGTTAAGGTGTGTAACTTTCGCGAAGCTGTACAATACATACTAGATGTAGTAGACAAGGGTATTGATGAAATTAAAGATATTGACTCAGCCGAAGCACAAAGACTAGAACAAGTCATCCGCAAGCGAGCCCAGCTCGTAAGACACAATCGCATGGAAGAAGACACTATGCGTCATTTAAAGGCAAGCACTTATTTTCAACGCCGCGGTTTCTCAGATCAGGTTGTAGAAGAATTTAGGTGTAATGGACAATGGCATAAGCCGGGAACATGCGGCGAAAATCGTGCTATTGTACCAGTCTACGATCCACTAGATGGATTTCTTGTTGCCTTTACGTGTCGTTTGTTGGATGACTCTCTTATTACAAAATGGCGCCCAAAGTGGAGTCATTGTTTAAATTTCGCTGCTATGCGAAAGAAATCATCCGAACGTACAGATGAGGAACGCTTCCATGCCTCGTCCGTTCTTTATAATCTTCATCGTGCTCGTAAGTATATGGGCGAGGATAAAACTATCATTATTGTAGAAGGTCCAGGCGACGTGATGCGCATGTGGGAGGCGGGCCTTAAGAATACGGTTGCGGTTCTTGGAACAGGATTTGGTAAACATCGTCGCACGCTCCTACACAAAGTAGGTGTTCGTAGGGTGGTTACTGTATTAGATGGCGATGAGGCTGGACAAGAAGCTCAGTCAAGCGTTGAGAAATTATGCAGAGATTATTTTGATGTTGTGATGCTAAATCTTGAAGATGGTAAGGATCCTGGTGATTATGAACCGGGGCAACTAAGACTGATATTTAAGGAATACCTATGTTAAAAGACCAGAACAAATCAGAATATATACGTCTAGTCCCTATGAATGTAATAGGGCAGATACTAACTGGAAGATTCAGGCAGCAGAATATATGCTGAAGGTTGATCCTCGTGTAGTGATTACAGATCCATGTCCTAATGATTGTGACGAAACTCTGATTATTAGAAAGATGAAGGAAGAGGGGGATTGGCTGGGGATGTATTCGTTTTGTGCAAATATTGTTGAAGGGGATCTTGCAATGTTAAATAATGCACATGGCAATCTTACCTATTTGCCCGCCGATGCCAAGACTTATGGCACGACACATGAGATGATTCATTCTCTACAGTATCGAATTCCGCTAGTTGTAGTGGTTCCAGAAGGCATTCATAGAGTTGCACATTGGTTATGGGGTATCTTAGGTCCAAGTCGTATCTTTGATAATTTGGAAGAGGCATCACAAATGCTAATCAATAGAATTCAAGTAGTAAGAGGAGAAAGATTAAATGACTCGGTTTATTACCCTAGCAGGTAAAAAGCAAGTAGGCAAAGATACAGCAGCAGGAATGATTAAGGAATTATTTGTGCCGGTACGGGCTGAAAAACAGTCTAATGGTTGTATGGATGCTTTATTTGAAGAAGGACGATATGCAGGGCGTGTCCACATTACTCACTTTGCCGATGCTCTTAAACAGGCATGTCATATTATTTTTGGTATCGACCTTCGAGATATGGAGAGTGAAAATGGTAAGCGGAAGGTAACGGATGTGGTATGGCCATTGAATGATAGCGCTGTTTATGGTTTGCCAACAGGCAAGGCTGTATGGACTGCGCATGATGGTCATCCAGTTAAACCTAAGTTTATGACTGTCCGCGAAGTTCTCCAATTTGTTGGCACAGAACTCTTTCGCTTACAGATGGATCCTGATACCTGGGTTAAGTCAGTTTATAGAAAACCATGGGCAGAGGATGATATTGTTATTGTTGCAGACTGTCGCTTTCCTAATGAAGCGGAATTTGCAAAAGAACATGGGTTGCTTATCTCAATTGAGCGCGACACGGGTTTAGCAAGTGATGGACATATATCAGAAACTTCCCTAGATACCTATAAGGACTATCACTTTATCATTGATAATAATGGATCTTTTGATGATCTACGCGAACACCTTCGACTTATTCTTAAGAAAGAAGGCTTTACATCGTGAGAATTCCCTACGTCAGTCCAAGTCGTTTAAAGAAGGCTAAGCATTGTGACTTTCAATACTTTCTTTCTTATGAATGGTTCTGGGCTGATAAATTATTTACATATGCATTTGCCAGTGAGTTTGGTAGTGCGGTACATAATACACTAGAGGCTTATGCAAAGTCTAAGTGTCAATTAGATTATAAGAAGAGATACGATAGACAGACATTAACACTTCAGACATATACTAAAAAAGACATGACCGCTGCTCCTAAGAAGGCGCGTGCTGCATTCTTTATTGATAAGGAATGTAAGGGGTGTCCTTTCTTTGATGGTAAGAATAAGTGCAAGGTCATAAACCAGAATGTTGAGGAGTTTAAGGGCTGCCCCAAGAACTTACACCAAGCTGGGATTCTTATGATTGAACAAGCAATTGAGAGATACTTCAAATATTTTATTACAGGTATTAAGAGTGAGGAGAATCCCAAGGGTAAAGTAATAGGGATTGAGTATCCTGCGGATATTTCGTGGGGACTAGACGATGAGGGGAATGACATTCCCATGAATGGCTTCATTGACCTAGTTGTTGAATATGACGAAGAGACCTTATTGATTGTAGATTATAAAACAGGATTTAGCATTCCTTCGCACGAAGACTTTCTTAAAGATCTACAGCCACGAATGTATTCATACGCGGCTAGAAGGCTCTTACCAGATTATAAATATTATTGGACACAGTTTGATTACTTTCGCGGCGTTCCTATAGAACATGCATTTACAGCAAGTGATGATGAGTGTACTAGGCGTGAAGTGGTCGCTCTTTATAATAGTATTAAAAATAAGCAGAAGGTAACTAGGCGTGTAGAAGACTACTATTGCAAGTGGTTATGTAACCGTCCATTCTGTAATCAGAAATGGGAGGAACTAATCTCTGGTGAGGATGGGCGAAATCCTGATTGGGGTAGCAAAGAGGGTCGTAAATGAACCAAACAGAAGAAGGATTTAGATATCTAGATGGTAAGTGGGGTCATGATCTCACCGCGGACCAGAAGTTTAGAATTTTGACACGTAAGCTCAGAAAGAGGTTTCCTCCGGAGTATCCTGTCAAAATGCGTAGACTAGACCTTGGTGAAGACAAGAAGGCACCATCGGGATATTGTCAATTAGCAAATGAAGGGAAGGCTAGGGGAAAGCGCTACTTTACAATTATTGTGAATAAGCGTCGTACTTGGAGTATGCAGTTTGATACTATCTTACATGAATGGGCGCATGCTTTAACGTGGGAGAATCCTACTAGCCAAGATCATAGTAGGTATTGGGCTGAGGCATATGGAAAACTTTATCGTGCCATGGTAGAAGACTAATGCTTTATCAATTTAAATGCAAAGAGTGTGGGCATCAATCTGAAGAGTTATTCCCTGCTAGTGATTACGACAAGAAGATTATGGAGAACGGTCGTCTCAGGCGTAAAAGGTGCGAGAAATGCAAGACGCTATCGGTATACAGGCACATAATAGGAATCCCTGGAGTGTTAGGTGGTCCGGGTGGTTATATGAGTATGGAACGCTATTGGTCAAAGAACCCCGAACTTGCCCAACAGAAGGAAGCTCAACTAGAAACTATAGGTAAGAAGAGACGTGCCAAGATCCATGATGCCCTTGATAAGCACAAAGAACGTAAGGGTCGTGGAGAACGTGATAGGAATTATGGCAAGGGTAAGCATGAGGAGAGATTATAATCTAATGACTAAGACACCATTGTTATTAAGGCTTAAGTGTTGTAATTTTAAACCAAGTGAACTTGGGGGTTATTCGTTTATTTGTGTTTCTTTAAGAGAGATAGAAGATGACAAGGCCGGATTCCCGTATTATTTTTGTGCTGATGTTGTTAGTATAAATACTGATGGAAAGTTTGTTGGCGGTGCTATCCTTACATATAGTCCGCATAAGACGCTTAAGGATGCAGAGCTACGCTGGGAGGATTTAGGCCCAGCCTTTATTGAACACGAAGGATCAACAGGTAATGAAAGCGGTATTGATATGTTATCAAGATTAGCATTACTAAAATATCGTGAATTAAATCCAGTGAACCCATGGTGGTGTAATTGAAAAGTTGTAAAAACAGAGAGATTGTACATCTCCATAATCATTCTAATCATAGCTTTCTAGATGGTCAAGCATCTATCAAGAATATGATTGTCCGAGCCCAAGAGCTTGGATTAGACACTCTTGCTATCACCAATCATGGTAATATTTTTGCTCACATTGAGTTTTATCAGACATGTAAGAAAGCGGGGATTAAACCGATCCTAGGATCTGAGTTCTATCTTACTGATGCTCATGATAACAAGAATCGACACGCTCACCACTTAGTAGTATTACCTGAGAACTACGAAGGTTGGCTGAATATCTGTCGCCTCACCACTGCTGCTAATAGGAACTTCTACTACAAGCCTCGCATCGATCTAGCTGATCTAGAGAGATATAAAGAAGGGTTGATTGTTCTAACGGCATGTATGCACGGTCCGGTGTCCTATTGGCTGTTTGACAAGATGACTTGGCCGGTTGTAGGAGAGGAGAGCAAGCTTAAAGAAGCAGCAAATATTCCCGAGGCATACCGTTTTGCTAATGAACTCAAGAGAATTATGGGGCCTAGCCATTTATTCCTGGAGGTTCAGGATGGCGGCATTCCAGAACAGCTCTTGATTAATGAGCGAGTTCGCAAGATGGCTGGCGAATTGGGTTTGTTTACTATTGCAACACAAGATGCTCATTATGTCAATCAAGATGATGCAGAGGCGCATAGCTTTTTAAAGGCCATGGCGTTTGGCAAGGTTGCTGCTGAAGCAGGATCACATGGATTTTCAACTCAAGAGTTTTATCTTAAGAGTCGTGACCAAGTATTGAGTGGTGACATCCTAGAAGTCGAGGTGAATCGTACGCAAGAAATTGCAGATAGATGTAATGTAGAGTTACCTCTTTATAAAATGCGTCTACCAAAGTATCCAGATGACTCTGGTAGACCATCTATTGAATTGCTAAGAGATAGACTTTTAGAGGGCTGGAAGCGACTAGGGATCAAAGATAAAAACGGTGTATATGCTGCGCGCGTTAAGTATGAGTTAGCAGACATTGAGGAGGCTGGTCTGGCTGATTACTTTCTCATTGTTAATGACATTACAAATTACTGTCGTGATCATGATATTATGGTTGGCCCTGGTCGTGGCTCTGTTGGGGGCTCTCTTGTTAGTTTTCTCCTCGGGATCACAAATATAATTGACCCAATCCATTATGGGCTTATTTGGGAGAGATTCTATAATGCCGGGCGCAAGGGCTCGATGCCGGATATTGATACGGATGTTGAGAAGTCTCGTCGTGAGGAAGTCCTTCAATTCATTAGAGATCGATTTGGAGATGATCGTGTAGCGCAGCTAGTTGCTCTGTCATCTATGGGCCCCAAGCAAGTACTACGTGACGTACTAAAAGTTGCGGGTATTGAACAGAACACAATTAATCTTGTTTCGGGATTAGTCCCTGCTAAGGGAGAGGACCATGGATCTATCAGCCTCAAAGAGGCGCTCGACACCGTTCCCAAACTAAGGGAGTATGCCGAGAATGATGATGAGATGCTGATTGAGCGTGGCGGTAGAGTTATTCGCAAAACATCATGGAAGGAACTATTTGATCATGCAAGACGGCTGGAAGGTTGCTATCGTACGACTACTATTCACGCGGCTGCTGTTGTTATCAGCGATTGTGATTTTGATAGAGCTGGGATCCCGCTTGTAAAGGGCGCAACTAAGGATAATTTAATCTGTGGTTGGGACATGGACTCGATTGATGCGTTTGGCTTCTTAAAGGTAGATATCCTAGGGATTGCAACCCTAGATGTCATGAGATCCACTTTTAAGTTAATCAAAGAACGTCACGGAGTAGAGCTAACTGTAGACCAATTTCCCCTAGATGATCCGAAGGTATTTCAGATGTTAGGAGAGGGCCGTGCGCAAGGTGTATTCCAGCTAGAGTCACACTTGGGTAAGGCATGGGCTAAGAAATGTCAGCCTAAGAGTATCGAAGAGATTGCTGAGCTGACGGCTATTATCCGTCCTGCATGTTTAGATACTGGTATGGCAGAGACGTACGCCAAGATTAAGAAGGGCGAAGAATCCCCTAGCTATATTCATCCTATTTTAAAGCCGATTCTAGAACCAACTAAGGGAATCCTGTTGTACCAGGAACAAGTCATTGAGATTTGTCAAGTAGTTGCACAGATGAACCTTCGAGATGCTGATGCAGTGCGTAAGACTGTGGGTAAAAAGAAGCCAGATGAACTACGTGCTAAGGAAGCCGAGTTTATGAAGGGCGCCATAGAAACCGTTGGGGAAGAGATTGCTGAGAAGATTTGGAGCTGGATTGAGAAGCAGGCTGGCTATGGCTTTAATAAGAGTCACGCGATTGGCTATGGTATGATCGCATATCAGACGGCGTGGCTAAAGGCCAACTACTTTTTGGAATTCATGTGCGCCAACCTTATGCATGCCAAGGATCGTTGTGGAGGAGGCAGAACTCCACAGGAGTTTATTGCACAGGTAGTCAACGACGGCAAGCTTATGAATGTTGAAGTTATTCCTCCGAAGCTAGGACGTAGTGAAGATGACTTTTCTATTCTAGATGATCATACGATTTCGTTTGGATTCTCTCACATTCATGGTGTGGGTGCAACAGCTATGAAGTCTGTGCGTGCGTCTAGTAAGGCAAAAAGCTTTGATGAGTTTGTTCAATTGACTCATAAGCATAAAATGAAGAAGAATGTGATCGATGCACTTATTTGTTCTGGTGCATTAGACGATTATGGAATTGCCCGTCGCGCCATGAGAGCGGAGTTTACCTTACTAGAAGGCCTAACCGCTAAAGAGTGGGAGGGGATTATGGATTACGAGGCAGGTAGCCCTTTGGCACGTATCAGGATGATGGTGACGGAAGAGCTAGTAGAAAAACACAAGGCTGAAAAGAAACGTGTGCCAAATGTTAAACGTCGTGCAAAGATTCGTGATCTTTTAGATGAGTATACAACATGTATACCGCACGATACTGTAGCACAGATTCTTATGTGGGAAAAGAAATACTTAGGTGCAACTCTTTCTGGTAGTCTGGCTGATCTGAATCGTGCTATGAGTGGTGCGCGTCATACTTGTAAGCAGATAGGTTCTAATGAGTTAAGTCCAGGATCTAAGATGGATCTATGTGTAGTTGTTGAAAACATTAAAGAACTAACTATTAAGCGCGGAGCACAACAAGGGCGTCAAATGGCTATGTTGTCTCTAAGTGATTCTAGCTATACAATTGAGGGAGTGTGTGCGTTTGCAGACACTTATGATAAAATGCGAGTAAGTAATATCGCAATTGGGGATGTAGTGTCTGTTACTGGTCGCGTGGGCGATCGTGGACCCATCGCTTATACAATAAGGCTGTTATAATGGATTATACTGAATACGAAGAAGCAAAGGCCCCAGAAGAGCTTTTGCAAAAACTACAGGACTCTATAGATCCTGTTACCTCACGACCATCAATGACCTTTGGTCAAGCAGGACTTGCAGAGTGGCTTACCAAGCGTTCTAAAGAAGGTTGGGATGTTGTTTGGGAGTATGGGGTTGGACAATTTCCATACTTTTTATTCACTAGAAAAGTTAGTGATTAGACCAAAAATACAATCCGATTTTAATATACTGGCACATAATACTATTATGACGGATATCACTGTTTCTATTGACGCCGTTCGCGGTGTTGTGACAATCAACCTAGCCACGGGTACCAAGAAAGATGCCCTAACAATGCGTTGGTGTAAATTCAGCGATGACGGATCGACAGGCTTTATGACATCCTTTACATCTGGACCACTCTTGGTAACAGAAGTAGCTGCTGAACATTTAGTCCGTATCATTCTCGGTATTATTATCGGGAAGATGGAGTCTGAATCTCAGGATGTGGATCTATCAATTTATAATCATTTAGGCGAGGAACTTCCGGATATTGATTTTTTGCCTCCAACCGTCGAGAGCAACGAATTAGAAACCCTGAATTTTGTCGCCCAGCAGGATCGCCTAACTCGAATCTTCAGCCTTTATGAAGAAAGCGGTATGTTAAATACTGACTGCATAGCGGCTTGTCAAGAGGAGGGCATTTTGGAAGACTTTTTGTGTCTGGTGCAACTAAAAGCATCCGGGCTTACTTTCGAAATCCAGAGACCATAAACTACTAAAGGAGTAAACCAATGGCTGATACTGGCTTCACACTTATAACAGGGCGCCTAGTTGCTAACCCTGAATTTTTTGGCGAGGGCGACATTCGCCGCGCCGTTTTCACTGTCGCGTTTAATCGTGGCAAGGATGAAAAGCGCAAGTCGACGTTCGTTGACTGTATTGCATGGGGCAGGCGCTCCACACTCATGGACCTTTTCAGTAAGGGTCAAGGCATCTCCGTACAGGGCCAGCTAGAGACTGACGCCTGGGAAACTAAGGAAGGACAGAAGCGCAGTAAGTTGCGCGTCAATGTTAACCTTATAACTCGCACTGCTCCGCTTGGTGGCAATAGCGAGGGAGCCGCGAGAGAGTCAGTGGGCTCTACTGAGGAAGTAGCCATTCCCACAACAGGAGAGGGAACTATCCCCTTCTAAGTTATGGTAACGCTCTTTGATATGGAAGAGTCCACGGAAAAAATTTATACTCGATATAAGGGGTTGATTAGATCTATGATCAACTCCATCGTGGTAAACAATAAATCTGTGATATCTCTAGAAGATCTGCAACAGGCAGGTGCCCTAGCATTGATAGTAGCGCTTAGATCATATGATCCTTCGCTAGGCTCATTCCAGTCATACCTTCGTGCCTGTATTAGGAACGCGCTTCTAAAGCAGGCCAATTCATTTAGCGGTGTCTTTACCGTCGGAGAAAAGAATAGGCGCTTTGCAAATAGGATTGCGAAGATGCGGAAAGAAGGTTTGGGCGATAATGAAATCATGGAGAGGCTGGGGATTAAAACCCCAGCCACTTTTAATGCGCTAGCCGCACTGGTTGATGCTACTGCTGTTGACCTAGATGGAATTAATCTTCCTGCCAATCTTTCTCTGGATGAGGCACAGCTTTTAAGCATGTTGGAAGATATAGGACTAACACCAACAGAGATGGAATTTGTTAATCTAATAGTTAACAATTATTCTATGGAAGATATCCAAGAGAAGATGCAATCTGGACGATCGACGCTTTATGAGGTTAAAGCTTCTGTTCGGGATAAGATTTTGCATTGGGGTCAGGGATAAAAGACAAGACGATTTTATTAAATCACCACATAATAGAGGTGGGATTATAATATTACAGAGGATTGGATGGAATCAGATCAGAAACCAAAGAAACGTATTTTATTTGTTGGCGAAGCCTCGTCTCTTAATACAGGCTTTTCAACTTATTATCGTGAGTTATTGCCTCGCTTAGCGGCGACGGGCAAATTTGAGATTGCAGAGCTTGGATCATATGCCACACAGAATGATCCACAAGTAGCGGCTTTCATTCGTGGACGCTGGAAGTTTTATGGGAATAACCCAGAAACTGAAGAAGAGAAGCAGGCTTTTCAACAGCAAGACCCAGCACAGCCGGGGCAGAATACTAATCAATTTGGCAAGTGGAAATTTGAGGCTGTTCTAGCTGACTTCCGACCAGATATTGTTATTGATATTCGTGACTGGTGGATGATTGCTTTTCAAGAGCGTAGTCCTTTTCGTAAATATTTCCGCTGGCTTGTTATGCCTACCGTAGATTCTATCCCGCAAAAGGAAGAGTGGATCCAAACATACACAGGTGCCAACTATGTGATGGCGTATTCTGATTTTGGTATCGATTCGCTGCGCAAGTCAAATCCATTACTAGAAGTACGTATGGATCCACCGGGCAAGAAAGGATTTATTCTTGGAGCCGACACTGTTTTAAACGAAGACGATAGCGCTCGCAAGCCCGGTAAGCTACACCCCAAGCCGCTACGTCCTGGTGTAGATCTTGAAACTTTTAAGCCCCGTAATAAGGTTGAGCTGAAACAAAAATGGGGTATCAAGCCGGATATTCCAATTGTTTTATTAGTACAACGTAATCAGGCTCGCAAGCGTATTTCGGAAGTGCTACGGGCATTTGCTATGATGAAGCAACTAGAACAATTCAAGGATGACGACTTCGTACAAAAATCAATTCTTGTATTGCATACTGGCTGGCCAGACAATGCTATGTCTATTGACTTCCCGCGAGCGGTTGCCCGCATTCAAACTGGCTATCATGGATGCCCTATTGAACGCAAGGGTTTTATTCGTGAAGTACAGTCTACATTCATGTGTCAGAATCAGGCATGTGGTAACGTTTTTATTGCGCCCTCAATTAACCTACGACAGAACCCCGTAGTTCAGTGCGTGTTCTGCGGAAAACAATCCGCACGGACACCGACAACCGCCGTGGGTTATACGCGCGAGCAACTTGCCGAGGTTTACGGCATGGCTGATATTATGGTACAGATGAGTATTGCAGAAGGATGCGGTATGCCGGTGCAAGAAGCCAAGGCGTGTGGTATTCCGGTGCTCCTGACAAACTATGCGGCTATTGCCGAGAAGGGACGTTTACCTACAGAGTATGATCATATTGACCAAGACAACTATAGTGTACACAAGGGTGGCGAAGTTATGGATCTGGCAATACTTTATGAAGAGCCAGAAACTACATGTTGGCGCGCCATGACATCTATTGAAGATTGTGCACAGAAGATGGGCGAACTACTCTCTAATCGTGAACGCCTGGACAAAATGAGCATAGAGGCCCGCGAGTGTGCAGAGGAGAATTACGACTGGAATAAGAACTGGAAGGACTGGGATTATATCCTAAGTCATATTTCTGTTCAGGATCGTAGTCAAACATGGGATAAGCCAGTCGAGTTAATCAAGATTGAGACCGATTTGCCAGCAGCAGATTTAGATGATGAAGCATTTGTTGTTTGGTGTTACACTCACCTATTAGGCTATAAGAGTGAGCGTGACATTGACGAGCCGGGTCGTAATAACTGGATGCAAAAACTGACTATTGAGGCCCAAAGAGGTATTCTTAAGGAAAAGACTCGTGGTGATATTGTGGAGTTCTTTAGGCAGCAAGCAGAAGGTATTAACCGAATAGAGCAGCTACGTGCTGGACCAAAGGCATTGACTGAAACCACCAAACCTGATGTTGATAATACAAACTTTGTTGAGGCAATCATAATATGAGTAAGATTCTATACATTGCCCCCGTTAAGGATTTCTCGGGTTATGCTAATGCAGCTCGTGGGTATATTCGCGCCTTGCATCAAGCGGGTGCAGACCTCGTGGTCCGCGCAGCCCGCTATGACCTAGCTGACCATGGTACCCAATATCAACCTACCGAAGTAGAACAAGAATTACTAGGGCGTGATCTTAAAGATATCGATATAGTGATTCAGCATGTTACTCCTAATGAAATGCGCCCTGCTGAGGGTAAAGTAAATATTGCCATCTGTGCTTGGGAAACTACGCGCATTCCGCAGTATTGGGCAGATAAGTTGAATAAGTTTGATGCGGTCATTACTTTCTGTGAGGCTAGCATTCAAGCGTTTCTTGACTGTGGTGTGACAGTGCCAATTCATAAGATACCGCACACCTTTGATATTCCTTCATATACTCTAGATGAAAGCGCTGGCGCTAAACTACACCTAGGACCGCCTGAAGACTTCTTTAAGGATCGCACTGTGTTTTTGAACATTAGTCAATTTTCAAACAAGAAGGGTATCGATGTATTGTTGCGTGCGTACTATGGAGCCTTTTATGATTCTGTAGATGATGTTGTGTTGATTCTTAAAACCTACGTTAACATGCAGCATCGCGATGCAGAGCAGAAAAGACTGCAAGGATATATTGAAGGCGTTAAGCAGAATATGCGATTGCCCGGAGGTAACTATCCTAAGATAATTCTTATCACACCTACAATGTCAGATGAGAATATTAGAAAGCTTTATAGTATGAGTGATGTTTACATCTGTAGCTCGCGCGCGGAAGGCTGGTGTATTCCGGCGTTTGAGGCACTGGCTTATGGCAAAAAGCTGGTTACTACCCAGTGGGGTGGTATGGGCGAATTTACTTTTGTTACAGCCGATGCCGGAATGCGAGCCGCTCATGATGCTGGCCATCTAGGATTAAAAGTCAAGCCAAATGTATATCCTGTACGATATTCCCTAGAGCCACTAGTTGGACAGAATCACCCTGATCCAGAGCTTTACACATCATTAGATTATGTGGCTGAACCATCCGTGTGTTCGATGATAATCGCCCTACAAGAGGCCCAGGTTTCACAACTACAAGAGCCAGCATCATTCATGGAATATGATTATTCCGAAGTGGGTCCGACTATGTTGAGTTTGATTGAAAGTATTGTGGTACCTGCGGTGCCAGTAGAAGAAGTCCAGGAGGCTTAAATGACTGTTGAAAAAGTAGGAATTCAAGATTTGAATGTTGGTGATTTTATTCAATATGACGATCATAATAGAGAGTATGTGTGGGTAGGAATCAATGGTATAGCTATTGGTGTTAATGCCAGGGGTACATTGAGTCAATTTGCTGTTGACATGATTAGGCCAGATTTGCCAAATGCACTAATACGAACTTATAAAGGAGAACTCACACGTAGACAGGAAAAAGATCATGGCTGAGATTCAAAACCCATTCAACAACGATCTACCTAATCAGCTTGCATCTATTATAGATGGTATTGATTATAAACCTAGAATTTGTCAATGCATTCAGGCTTGTAATGAAGAAGCCATGATTGAGCAGTGCATGCTCCAGCTTTATGATCAGGTTGACAAGATCTTGGTTATTGAGGGAGCTGTACAAAATAAGGTAGATGCCGAACAGGCTACACCAGATGGACACTCATTGGATCGAACAGTAGAGATTATTAAGGATGTCAAGGCTAACAAAGATCCTGATAAGAAAATTGTTTTTATTCAAATCACGCGTCCCTGGAAAGATTTAGAGGAACTCAAGACCACCTTCTTCCAATACATGAAGGATGGTGACTGGATGCTGATTACAGATGTTGACGAGTTTATTATGCCCGAGGTTGTTGGCAAGCTTAGGAAGGCCATTGATCTAGAGCCGTGGGCAACCGAGATTGTTCCCGCAGGATTTTATCACTTCTGGAGAGATGCATGGCATATGCGTAAGCCGGATGGTAATTGGGGGCAGCAGCATCAACGCTTTATTCGTTTCCAACCCGGCTTAAACTATCCAACACATCCGATTGCGCGCGACAAGGATAATATTTGTACATACTTTGCTCCGCAGTATCTACCGCGTCGTTTTGTACTATCTGATTTTGTAGTTTACCACTATTCATATTGTCGAGATAGTGATGAGGATGTTACACGCAAGAAAGCATTTTATGAGAAAGAACTAGGTCAGGCTAAGCACGCCGATGCAGGAGCATATGAACGTGGTGGTCAAACAGATGAATATCTTAATCGTTCAGAGTCAATGGATGATATCCTGTTATTTGATGGGGAACATCCTCCAGCTATGGCTAATCATCCGATAACACAACGTCGAGACCTAATGCTTACTCAGGTCGATTCGATGGTAGAGGACCCCGACGAATGTTGTAACGGATACACTTCTTATAAGGAAGTTGAACCTTACAACCTAGCTCCAGAAGAGATGGGGGTAGTTTGGATCTGGATGAATGTTGAAAAGAGAATAGCTATGTTTACCAACTATATAGAGATATGATAGTTTACAAACTTAACTTTAGCGAAGGTACAGGTGGCTGGCTGGCCTCTAATAATATAGACTTTATTATTGAGGAGGCCAAATCTCTTCTAAGTGAAGATCCGTTAGAGGGTGTAAAGGTAGATATTACAACAGTTGAAATGTCTGAAGAAGAATATGCAAGCCTTCTAGAACATGAGGGATGGTAACATGAACGATATCAAGGTACAAGACAAACCGCGCAAGCATCGTTGGATAACGGAGACAATCAAGAAGGGCGAGACCACACTATCTTTATGGCCTTCACCTGACGAAGTAGAAAATACTGCTAAAGGGAATAAGTTTTTAGAGACTATCGCTAAGGTAGGTAATGACCCTCGTGTCATAAATGTAGAGAGGCATGATCACGAAGCTTATCGCGTTGTCTTTCTATTCTTTATTGATCCCGATGCCTGAGTTTATCAATCTTACTGGCAAGAAAATAAATAAATGGACTGTCATTGAGCGAGGTCCAAATTCACGTACCGGTGGTAATGCACGATGGTGGTGTGAGTGCGCGTGTGGTCGTCGTCGTTTAGTACAGTCAGATACATTACGTAATAATAAAAGTCGTAGTTGTATGAACTGTCGTCGTAGAAGTGCTCATGGCGATATTATGGGAGAATATTGGTCATCTCTTAAACATCATGCTAAGGCTCGTAATGTGCCCATCACGCTCACTATTCAAGATTTTTGGGAATTGTTTTTAGATCAAGATAAACGCTGTGCGCTCACAGGATTAGAGCTATGCTTTGCGCCCTCTACAAAACAAAAATCAGAACAAACAGCTTCGTTAGATCGTATAGACTCGGACAAAGGTTATATTCCTGGTAATGTTCAGTGGGTACACAAAGATATCAATAGAATGAAATCTACATTACTACAGGAGCGTTTCTTAGAATTGTGCAATTTGGTAAGCAATTATGCCAGACATTAGCTTTATCACTAGCGTTTATAATGCAGAGCTGTTCCTAGATGGGCTGATTGAAAATATTCGTCAGCAGAGCCATGAGGATTATCAGCATATTATAGTAGATAGCGCATCTACGGATCATAGCCTATATATTGCTAGAAGGTGGGAGAAGAAAGATAGCCGTATTAGAGTCATTGAGCAGGACGAGCGAACCTCATACGGGCTTTCATGGCTAACAGGATGGGGCGTTGCAGAGGGAAAGGTTGTTTGTAACTCTAACGCAGATGATCGTTCATATCCATGGCGCGCTACACAAGTCTTAGCTGAATATGATTTCCATGCTCGCAGAGATGGTATATTACGACAGGAGAAAAATCACTTCTACTATGGTGGATATGAGACTCATGTAAATGGAGTTAAAACCACTCAGGGTATCCCGCCTATATACTCAGAAGATGACATGTCTCGCTTCTTTCGTTGTGGCGTGCACGTTCATTGGGATAATCAATTGCGCCGCATGGTAGACTGGGAGCTTATGTGCAAGGCGAGCAACGAGTATAGGTCTGCCTTTGACTATTGGCTGGTCCTTTACTTTATGAGCTTGGGCGCCATAGGACATAATATTTCTAGTTGCTTTAGTATCTACAACCAAAGAAAAGACTCTCTAGAACAATCAGATAAAGAGCGCAACACATTTGAATCTTTGCGTGCTATTGAAATATTCTATCCAGAAGGTCAGGCAGTTAAAGATCTAAATAATCGAACAAGATATGATAGTCCGGGTTTTTACCGGAGATACCAAGAATTTAAAGACGAATTTGTTTAAACAACACATAATGACAATAACGGAGGTCACAAATGTACGATGCACAAAAATCACATCAGACTGTTATCGATTTGAGAGAAGCAGCAACTATGATTCGGGCGAGCGAGCCCGCCAGCCTTGATCTAATTAAGCTTGAGCTATTATTGGCTAGGGCTCTAGTAGATCTATCTAATGCGGTTGACACTGTCAATGCGCTAGCCACAGAGAATGCAGCTCTACAGTCGCAGGTTTCTGAATTACAGAAAGCTAACGAGCCGCTTAATCCAGAAGATTCTGACGGAGAATAATGAACTGGCGCAAGTATATAGGTATTGGACTTCTAATAGGGGCTTGTGTTTTATATGCACTAGCCTTGATTATGGGGGTTGAATACTCTAGTATTTGTCAAGTTTGCGGAGAAAGCATTAGAAAGGTAACCCAATTAGGAGCCCAGTTCTTTGTAGCTTTCTTGGGCGCGGGTGTGGGTGGTGCTTATTTATTAATTACATCTTTGCGGCGGACGCCATGAAACTAATAACGTTTAGTCTTTGGGGCGAAGACCCTAAATATTGTCTAGGTGCAATAGAGAACGCTAAGCTTGCGCCTGAGATTTATCCTGGCTGGACTTGTAGATTTTATATTAGTGATATTGGTAATCTTAACCATGAATTGGATGAATTTTTATGTGAAGCATTCAATATGGAGCATGTTGAAGTACACATTGTCAGGGAGTCGCCGGATTGGCGGGGGATGTTTTGGAGGTTCCGTCCCGCAGCCGAAGACGGCGTGGAGGCGTTTATCTCACGAGATTGCGACTCCCGTCTAAGCCCGAGAGAGGCTCAGGCGGTCGAGGATTGGCTGTGCGGGCCTAAGTTAATTCATGTGATGCGAGATCACCCATATCACACTGCGCCTATTCTAGGGGGCATGTGGGGCGCCAAAAGGGGTGCCATTCCTGAGATCCTGGACTTAATGGACCAGTGGAAGCAGGAAGATCGTTGGCAGACTGATCAGGAATTTTTAAGAGACATAATCTGGCCAACCTATAAACATAAAGTCCTTGCTCATGATAACTGGCAAAGATTTGATCGCTTAGGAAGTACCATAGAACCCTTCCCGTCTCCACGAGATGGAGATAATTTTGTAGGAGCTGTTATGACTGCGCATGGAAATAAGGCGCACCCCGAGCATCACGCTTTAATTCATAGTGGACATACTAGGGGATATGGTAGTGAGGGGGTGATATGACACAAAGAGAAGAGTGGCAAAAGATCCATCCGGTCTTATGGGACGAGGTTCATGATCGTTGTAAAGCAGTTGCTACTAGGATCATAGAACAGGTAGGGGATAATGCTGTTATTTATGGAGTGCCTCGTGGAGGATTAGCGCCTGCTGTAACCGTAGTACATCATATTGAAGCTATGAAGGGTAGCGCCCGCTTTGTTGCCTCACTCGATCATTTACTTCCTGGTGAATGGAATAAGTTAGTTATTATAGATGAGATTTGTGATGGTGGCGATACTCTTGCCGCTGTTGCTCGACGTTTTCCCGAAGCATATACGGCTGTACTTTTCCGTCGTGGAAATTCCAAGTTTAAACCACGTTATGCTACGTGTGAAATTTGGGATGAGCGCTGGCTAAAATTCCCTTGGGAGGTTGATGGTGAAGTTTAGAGACACTCCAGCTTACAGCTTCGATGATGTTCTTCTCGTGCCACAGCACTCGGTAGTTGCATCTAGGCAAGATGTAGACTTATCTACTCAGCTTGGTAGCATGGAGTTAAAACTACCCCTACTGTCAGCTAATATGGATACGGTAACTGAAGGTGATATGGCGGTGGCTATGCATAAAGCTGGCGGCGCTGGCGTCCTTCATCGTTTTGCTGATCGTCATAATGTTCAGAGATGGCTATTTCAATGTCGCGACGTTGGTGCTCCACGTATTATCTCCAAGGGGTTATCTGAGGATGATTTTTTTGAAGCGACTTATAATGCCGAGAACGCATTCGACGCTATCTGTCTTGATGTAGCGCATGGTGATCACGGTCGTGTCATTTCTATGATTAAGCGCATCAGAAAACACTGTCCTGATCTTGATATTATTGCCGGCAATGTAGCAACGGGCGCGGCTGCTTGTCGACTAGTTCGGGCTGGTGCTAACATTATTAAAGTTGGTATTGGGCCTGGATCTGTATGTTCAACTAGGATTGTTAGTGGACATGGAATGCCACAGCTTAGTGCTATTATTGAAGTTCGCCGAGCGATTGGCGAGGATCGATATGTTATTGCCGACGGAGGCATTCGTTATCCTGGAGATATTGTTAAAGCCTTGGCGGCGGGGGCAAATGCAGTGATGCTTGGATCTCTTCTAGCTGCTACTGATGAAGCTCCCGGAGAGAGAATCGTAGAACACGGGCAGGTTTTTAAAATGTATAGAGGTATGGCATCAAGGGAGGTTCAAACGCAAAAGAGGGGCGATAGGACTCCACGTATTGAGGGAGTATCTGCGAAGGTTCCTTATAGGGGTCCTGTGAGTGATACTCTGAGTAATCTTGAAGCTGGTATTCGTAGTGGGCTTAGCTATAGTGGCGCTATGGATCTTACTGACTTACGTGATAGGGCTGAGTTTGTAGTTGTAACGGGGAATACTCTTAAAGAGGGACACCCCCATCATCCATATAGATTATGAGATTATTTGCAAAACGTATAGAAGAAGACCGCAGTAAGTGGGCTTTCTTTCGCTGGCATGACGTTATTATTGATGACGTGCTTTATTTGAGTAGATTTCAAATACTCAAAACACCATGGTTCAGCATTAAGTTGCACTGGTTTCACAGGCCTGACCCTGATAGAGACCTGCATGATCATCCATGGGCATTTGTTTCTTTTATATTACGTGGTGGTTATACAGAACTTATTAATTATCTACCTAGTTGTCCTTTATCTATTATGCATAAGCATATTAGATGGTTTAACTTTAAGAATACAGTCACATCACATAGGGTTATCACAATTAAGCCCGGTACTCTAACACTAGTCATTACGGGGCCTAAGAAGAAGAGTTGGGGATTTTATGATGAGGAGACATCAGACTTTACACACTGGCGCGATTACGACAAGGTAAAGCACTCATGAAGTTTTCGTTTAAAACAAAGTTATTCAATGGTGAAGAATTTATATTACGATGTGATGACGAATACGGACAAATGATAGGCGATGATGGTAACTTTGCTAGTATTATTCTTCACAAAAAATATTTACCCCAGCTTCGAGCATTGATTAATGCCGCTGTTCCTCCCGGTGTAGGTCCAAAGGGTAGAGCTGGTTATTATCGATTTGCTAAAAATCTTAAAACACTTTTAGAAGCACACTTTGGAGCGCCATGAGTTACCCTATGAGTCTAGATGAATATTCAGACGAGCGTATTATTGAAGAATATGATCGTAGGATGAAGTGTCTAGTCAATGATCAATGTTATTATTGTGGCCGAGATATAAATGACGGAAAAGCCTGTAAGATTAGTGGGCATCAACCAGGAGGATATAATGAGGGAGAATAGAGAACTAACATTTGAGCAACTAAGTGAAATTAATCATCGGCGTGCAGTAGAAGCATTCGCTCATGAGGAGGGATTATTCGATTGGTCTCCTGCTGAGTGGAGCAATGCTATGGCTGGTGAGGCTGGTGAAACGTGTAATTTAACTAAGAAGTTATTAAGAGACGGACCAGAAGCCGTAAGCATGGGAGATCTGGGTGAAGAGATTGCTGATGTGGTATGCTATGCTGACCTACTAGCAACGCGCATGGGATTGAGCTTAGGTGATCTAGTTAGAAGAAAATTCAATAAGGTTTCAGATAGGAAGGGGTCAAATCTAAAACTATGAATATCGTTGTAGACGATCTCTTAAGAGCCATGGAGGCTGTTAAAAAGATGGCTGATCCTAACCCCATCGTAGAGGTTGATGTGACGTGTAAGGTGTATGATATGCTATCCCGGGCTTGTAGAGTGCGCAAGGACGAGATTTCGCCACTAACAGCTAGCCTGTTTTTAAGTATTCCTGTTAACATTGTGAATAATCTATCCACTGGATGTCGTATTCATAGAAAAGATGGGACAACAGAGGATATCAAAACATGAAGGTCTTAGTCACAGGACGCGCCATTCCACAGCAGCCTGACCGCTGTACAGGACAACAGCTTGCGGAGGGATTCCGTCAAGCTGGGCATGACTGTACCTTCTGTGGTAATTTCTACGGAGAATTCCATAGGTGGCTAGGTTTTGAGGAGGCTACACAGAAAGTATTCGACCTAGTTGTCGTAACTGAGATGAATGATGGCGGTCCGGCTTATACACATTTATTTGATCACATTGGTCTTGAAGATGTGCCACGTCTTTACTGGGACTTTGACGCGAGCTATCACTCTGCCGCATCGTTTGAGCGCGCAGGGCGTATTAAGTATGATGGTTATTTAGTTGGTAATAAACTTTGGTGGAATGCATTTGCAATGCAATTTGGTAAACCAGCCATGCACCTACCATATGCATGCTCTCCTCAAATTCATAGGAAACTAACAAACGTTTCAAAGAGCTATCTACTAGGCTTTATTGGATCGATGACAGCAGAACGCAAGCGTCTAGTTGAAATGTGCAAACAAACCACCTATAACAGTGCTGATGTATTTGCCGGAGAAGGCATCTACGGTGATGACCTAGTAGCTCGCACCAACTCATTTAGGATGATGTTTCACAACAATCAAAATGCCTGTAAGGGCTTAGTTCCCGGGCGACCATGGGAGACCGCGGCGTGTGGGACTACACTATTAATGGACCGGACAAGCTATGAAGACTTTATTGAGTTCTTGCCGGAATATCTTCACGAAGACCTATTGGTCTATAATAACGATACGGATATTCATCGTATCTTAACAGCATATAAATATCATGGACACGCGTCTCTTGAGATGAGTGGCGCGGCTTTACAGTCATATGTGCACGCGAATCATTCTTATAAGAATAGAGCAGAGAGGATCATAGAATGGACTATGCAAGAAAAGATCTTATCTTTATAATAGGAGAGGAGTATTCTGTATGTACGGGGACTCTTTATCGGCGCGTAACGTTTCGTGGCATGATAGAAAAACATCATGAAAGATTATTACTGTTTGAAAATGAGAATCCAGAAGGCAGTAGTTATCGTTTTATGGCTGGAAAGCCAAGTCTAGAAATGCCATATAGCAATAATTTGACAGTTGGAGATGGCGTTGAGATCTATGTGCACTTAGGTGCCACTTATTATGGTCATTCTATGGAAGGGCTAGCACGACATGGTATCCAAGATAAATGGAAGATGGCACGATGATTAATAACTATAGAGTAAACTTTGGCGGTAGCGAGATTGATTACAAGGATAACTTTAACGATTGTAGGAAGTATTTCCCTGTCCTGCAAGGGTTATACGGAGTCATGCTCATGATGCATGTCGACTATGCTTGGCACTTCTTTGAGCCCTACGTAGAGTTTACGTGGGTTGTTGACGAAATGCATAAAGGCTATGAGGAGAAGATTTTAGAGTATGTTCTTAAAGTACTAGAGAAGTACGAGCTTGAGGCGACCCTAGTACACCGTCCAGAGGATGGTGTTGTTGTAGATTGGTATTGTAAGAATCCACAAGAGCAAGAGTTTGGTTATAAGACTTATGCCCTGAGCGCTAAAATGGCTATGCTATTCTGGGAGTATCAAGAAGATATAAAGAGAGGTCTTGGCGAGAAGAAGCAGTACATGCGCCGCCCACATATTCTTGCGAACCAGATTGGCATGAACTATAGCGAAGAAGCCTGTGCACTTGAACAACGCGCCAAGCTTTGTGAGCTGTTCTGGGAGCACGGACATGAAGAGGCGGTACGTCGTTATGAAGAGATTTATGGACAAGGGGCGTATCTATGAGCGTAAGAAAAGTTAATCCATGGATGACATCCTCTAATGTGAGAGTAAAAGATGATAGGCCACTTGTAACTGTGTGTATTCCGACCGCTAACCTGGGCGAACGCAGCTTAGAGTATCTAGATGATTGTTTGTCAACTATTGAGGAACAAGACTATCCGCGGATTTTGACTATTATTTCTGATCACTCAACAGATAACGACATTGAACGTTGGGTTACTAATGTTTGGCAGCATAGACATATTCGTATTATTTATCATCGCAACGAAAATAATCGAGGAAATGCGGCTGCCAATATGAATCAAGCTGTTGGTTTAGTTCCTGAGGGTAGCTTGATTAAGATGCTATTCCAAGATGACTTCCTGAGCGCCACAAACGCTATTAGCAAGATGGTTGCCTGTATACAAGAAACAGGCGCTCACTGGCTAGGCGTTGGTTGTGACCATATTAATGATGAGGGTGCTGATATTCATTATTCTCATCCACCTGGATGGATATCAGATATTGGTATGGCGCATGGGCACAACCTTATTGGTTCTCCTAGTGTGGTAATGTTTCGCAAGACTCCTGTGTGTATGGATACTAGTCTAAAGTATCTAAACGATTGTGAATTTTATTATCGTATGGGACGCGCCCATGGAGCACCAGCGTTGTTAACAGACCTCTTGGTAACTATTCGGATGCGATCAGATGGACTGAGTTCTACTATGAACGTCGACGAGGTCAAAGCTCGTGAGTCACTCTATCTTCAAAAAAAGTTCGGAGAGGTGTAATGATCCGGTTGTTTAAAGTACGCATGGCTGAAGAAGCCTGTAATGATGTGGCTGGAGTATTGCGTAGCGGCTACATTGGTGAAGGTCCAAAGGTTAAAGAGTTTGAAAAGAAGATAAGGAAATTTTTAGTACCTGGGCGTTCTAAGAGAGGTGTTTTAGCTATGAATAGCGCTACTTCAGCGGAGCATCTTATTTATCATATCATCAAGACCGACAAAGACCTTACCGGACACGAGGTGCTTACAACCCCCTTGACTTGTACAGCCACAAATTGGCCTATCCTAGCTAATGGGCTGGATCTTAAGTGGGTTGATATAGATCCCCATACAATGAATATGGACCTAGATGATCTAGAGCGTAAAATTACGAGAGATACACTAGCAATTACGGTGGTTCATTGGGGTGGATATCCCGTTGATATGAAGCGCCTTGCAAATATCAGAGATAAAGCGCATCGTCAATTTGGTATCTATCCCACGATCATACAAGATTGCGCTCATGCCTTAGGAAGTACACTACATAATCACTCGCTAGCTAATTGGGGTGATTTTGCAACCTATAGCTTTCAGGCAATTAAACATCTTACTTGTGGCGACGGTGGTGCTCTTGTTACTGCCCACCCACAAGACCATGACAGGGCCAAGCTGATGAGGTGGTATGGTATTGATCGCGAAGGCCCGCGCGGCGATTTTCGCTGCGAAGCTGATATTTCAGAGTGGGGCTTTAAGTTCCACATGAATGACATTGCCGCTACTATTGGGCTGGCTAATCTATCTCTTCTAGAAAATACTATCATTCGACATAAGGCTAATGGAGCATTTTATAATCGAGAGCTGATGGGTGTAGACGGAGTACAGCTTTTAGATAACGCCCCAGATTTCAGCTCTGCATATTGGATTTACACTATACGCGTCGAACGTCGTGAAGATTTTATGAAGATGATGAAGAGTAAGGGTGTGGAGGTGAGTCGCGTACATGAACGTAATGACAAGCACTCTTGCGTAGCACAATACGGAGCACTGCTTCCTAATCTAGATGTGGTGTGCAAAGATATGATTTGTATCCCAGTTAATTGGGCAGTTACTCAAAAAGATAGGGAGTACATTGTTGACTGTATCAAAAAAGGATGGTAATAAGATGCGAAAAAGCATGATGGTATTTGATGGTCCAGGCTATGGCGAGTATTATATTATCCTAGCCGAGACCACACAGGAAGCTCTTGATAAACTTAAGGGGTATATGTTGAGTCATATCGGTCGCTTTGAAGATGAGTATCCTAAGTGGAAGGATGCGACCCTAAATAATTTACCAGACAGATTTACCATTCGCTCTGATAATTGCGATGTTATTGTAGCAGAATGGTCATGAAAAAATACAAAGTTCTACTCGCCTGCATGTATCACGACTTTGGTCAGACAGAGATGGCGCCAGACTTTTCTAACGCCTCCTGGGAGTATCATAACATCTATCAGTCGTGGAAGCAGCTAGAAGATGATGGAGTGGTGGAACTAAAAGTACATTGGGTCAATGTCGATAACAATCCTCAAGGGTTTGAGCGGCTAATTTCTCTTGCGCGTGATGTAGATTTTGTATTCCAGGTTGCTGTGAACCACGGACTATCGATTTGTCTGCCATATGCACATCAGATTATAGAGGACGGCACTCCTATTATTGATTATCCGCCGGATATCTGGGCGCGGTTCGATCACCACACATCAGAGAATTGGATCGTCGGGCGTTATAAGGAGGGATATGTGACTCACTATCTTAGTCCTGCCAGACACGTCATGGAGCTAATGGAGCAGAACAATCTTCCTGTACGCTATATGCCCTTTGGCATTGCCGCTAACTGTGATCGTCTAGATGCAGAAAAGATTTATGATGTAAGCTTTGTGGGACAGAAGCATGGTATCAGAGATACGGTAGTTAATCAGATTACAGCGGCGGGTATTGAGCTACATTTGTTTGGTCACTTTTGGGACGGGCACCCAAATTGGCATGGTCGTCCTGGCGCCGACGAAATGAACCTCATCTTTAACCAGTCCAAGATAAATCTCAATTTTAGGTGGGCGTCACGCAACCCTAATTGGGCTTTAGTTAATGGGAGATCGTTTGAGCTACCGGGTGCTGGCGCATTTATGATTGCCACACAGCATAATGAAACGAACGAGTTTAATGAGCTTTTCGTTTCAGGCGAGGAATTTGCTGAATGTCATCTTGTTGACGATATGATTAAGAGTATCCGTTATTATTTAGAGCATGATGATGCCCGTGAACGGATGGCTGATGCTGCCTATCAGAGACGCGAGGAGCATCTATGGACAACACGGTTCAAGGAATTCTTAGCTGAATGGGAGGAATGGAAATGATTGCAAAGGGTAATAAAGTTCAACTTCGATATATGGAATTTGATGATCTTCCATTTCTAATTACTGTAAGAAATAACAGCAGGAATTCCTTACATGATGTTCAGAAATTCGGGTTAGCAGATGCTGTTAAATGGTGGGAGGAGACCAAGCCTCAATATTTCATAATTGAGCTACTGGATGGTACTCCGGTGGGATATTTTCGCACCTCTAATTGGGACATCTCGTGGGGTGCTGCTAGACGAATTATGATTGGTGCCGACATTCATCCTGATCATAGACGAAAAGGCTACGCATTTGAGGCATACAAGATGTTTCTCTCCTGGATGTTCGAGAGTTGGGAAATGAATAAGGTGTCGCTAGAAGTTCTATCTAATAATCAGGGCGCCATTACCTTATATGAAAAGCTGGGCTTTGTACATGAAGGCATCAAGCGCGAAGAAGTGTTGCGTGCCGGTAAGTATCTAGACAGTATCGTCATGTCCATACTAAAATCAGAATTCAAAGGTGGGCAGAGCACCCTTAGTAGGCTCGGGAAGTGGCTAACTGGCTAATTTAGTGTATGATGATCATATCAACTACTTATATGAGGTGACTTATGCATCACAACAACGATCTTTTTTGGCGGGCCTGTAAAGAGAAATACCCCCTATATTTTAGAGAGACTCGCGTTATTGAGTTTGGTAGCTATAATATCAATGGCTCAGTAAGAGGTAACTTTGAGACACCTAGTGAATACATTGGTGTTGACTGGCGCCCAGGTCCGGGTGTTGATCTTGTTAGTTTTGCTCACGAAATTGAGTGTGCTGGCAAATTTGATGTAGTACTTTCTGCGTCAATGTTGGAACACGATCCCCATTGGGATCAGAGCATCAAAAAGATGATAGAGGTGCTATCTGATGATGGCATACTTCTTTTGAGCTGGGGGTCTGCCCTTAATGCCGAGCACGAACATGATACAGCATGCGATGGTGCATTCCACGCTTTACCCGCTGGTAAGGTTCTGAAGCTACTAGCCGAAGAATCTATTTACGTTCATGAGTTTTTATACGAATCACAATATGGTAGGTCAGAATTACCGAGCGGGGGCGACGGTGAAGTATGCTTAGTTGCATTTAAGAACCCTACTAAAGCTATTGGTCCTTTGTCTATCGCTTCCCTCTTTTCAGAGGACAAGGTCGATGACGAACCGAATTAATTATGTTGTTGCATGTTGGGGTAAGAGGGGGATAGAAGGTCCTGAATATATCAAAACCCATATCAATCTTTTAAATAAATTAGAGAACCATATTGCACAAGTAACATTGGTTTCTCCACCTTATATTGATGGCCTGTCTTTACATAAAAAGTTTGAGACATTACTAGAGAAACTAGATGGCACAACGCTAGAAAATGGTATACCCATTGTGGTATTGCGACGTGCGAGCAATGATAATATATCGTATGGTAGTTTTTCAGATGCTTATGAATTGTATCGCCAACAGTTTGATTATTACATCTGGATGGAAGACGATTATATTCCAGCCCGACCTAACTTTGATACTATTCTAGTAGACATCCTAGAAGAAAAACAATGCCACTATCTATGTATGCTTATCAGTACTAGTTGTTGCAAGGATAATATTCCACATGCTGGTGTTACAGTGGGAATTTCAAAGTCAAGCGCATTAGAAATTATATGGGAGAAATATGGCTCTCTATTATCAACTGATTTTGAGGACAAACATTGGCTGAATCAAATGAACTTTTCTTATCCATATTATTATTGTGACTTAAAAATTGATGACTGTTCGGATACTTATGCTGTGCCTTTTTGGTACGGACCTAAGAACGAGTTGATGCATTTTGTACAACGTGACCATTATCTTTTGGTCCCGCATCAACATCTTGCTGCGGTAAAATATGACGACTAAAATAACTGTAATGAGCTATTGTCATGATGCTCATGCTCTATGGATTGCTTCTTGGTGTGAACAAATTAAGAAACAAACTTGGAAGAATTTCAAGATTCTATTCATTACACACAATTGGCAAGACGAGGCACGGGCTATCGCTGCGCGCCTCGTTATTCAAAACAATCTAGAGGCTGACTTTGATGTTAGAGTGTTGTCATATAAAAGCGAGCCAGTCATCGGCGAAGTGATCGATTTCGGTTGTGCCCAGGTCGATACAGAGTTTGTGGCGCATTGGGATTTGGACGACATTATTCATCCCGAGCGTTTGCGCCTACAGTCTGAGTTTCTAGATGCTCATTCCGATATAGACTTCTTAGGAACTCGCATGTTGGGATTTCACGGAAAGCCATATCTCCCTATGCTAGAACTTGATTATCAGGATCCCGAGGAGCCTTATGCCCTGGTAACGAAGCATGAAGAAATCTATAATGTATTGATGAATGATGAAGAGGAACGAAATTGCTTAGGTCACACTACTATGATTTACAGACCAGAGGCAATGGATCATATTGGTGGATTCTCTCGATCGGATGTTAAATTGGATGATAAGTCTCCAGACCTAGAGACTTGGAAAAAAGCCCTGATGGCGGGATATAAATTTCATAGGTTGCCACAACTTTGTGCATTGTGGCGCTTAGATTCAAGTAGTATCCGAGTATGAATATAGGTGTTTATAGGATTTATAATACTACGAATAACAAGTGTTATATAGGTAGTACTGCTAAGATGTTTAACGTATCAAGACGTGCAATCTACAACATTAAATTGGACAAGACCTGGGTTGGCGTCTAACAAGAAAAACAAGACGAATTTGTTATGCTACCACATAATGATAGGAGAGGTATTTTTATGTTTAGACGAGAAGCGAAAAAAGTTGTAGTGGATAAGCTTGAGGAACGCCTTAAGTCTCTTGCTGACCGAGTGGAAGAAAATCATAATGAGCTTGCCGAATTAAAAGCACGATTTGACTCTTTGAAATCTGTGTTTGACGGCTTACTAGAGATGGTAGACCAATTGCGAACCGCGAATAGTGAGTATATTAAATGGCGCTACGACATGGTAGACGGATTTGACAATATACTTAAAAATCTTCGTAAATAGAATGGCTGATAAGTTGGGAATTATTGCGTGGGGGGCACAAGCCGACATTTTGTATGCCACTCCTATTGTGCATCATATTCGGCTCCTGAACCCAGAAGCGCATATCACATGGTTAGTGAGAGATAAGTTTGCAGAAGTTATTGAAACTAATCCAGACATTGATAGTGTGCTTACTTTCGTACTGCCCACAGGCTATTCTAGTAGACAAGAAGCGGAACATGTTATGGATAGTATTATTCTACAACATGCTCAAAATGATTTCGATCAAGTATTCGACCTACAATATTGGCCGCGCTATAGTAACTTCTATGAGCGCCCCAACGAAGACTTCATCTCTCTCCGTGCGCGCAACGCAGGGCTAGACCCTGTGGACATTAAAGATCGTGGTATCGTAATGCATAGTACGTCTGACGACGCAGATGCCGTGGCTGCTTTTAAGAGAAAGAAGCTAGGCAAAAACGCAGGCAAGCCATTTATTACTGTCAACCACATTAGCTATGCTGCTAGTCCTGCATGGTCTTTTGAGAACTATAGTCAACTAGTTGATATCCTTGATGATCAATATGGCGTTATAAGCGTTTTTACTGGCGCCCCTAATGAACCCACTCCTGAGCATTGCGTAGATGCCCGCGGTATGCAGTATAGACAGTGGGCTACGCTCATTGCAGACAGTGGTTTATGGCTTGGCCTAGACTCAGGGGCTGTTGCCCTGGCCTGTGCAAGCGACGTACCTATTATTAAGCTATATAGCCCCGACTTTCCACTGAGTAAGACAGGAATTAAAGCCATGGGTCTGCGCCAAAGTAATGTATTAGAACTATATCCCGCGCCCAGCCCTGAGGCGATGGCAGAGCTAATCGTAAGTAACATGAATATCATATTATGACGCCTGAACTTTTTGAACAGCAGTGGCACGGGAAGCGAGTGCGCCTCAAGGGATATTACAAACTGCCAGATACGACTTACGTTGTAACGGCTGCGCTATATCAACACGAAGAAGATAAGACTACTATCTTTGCGATTATGTCTGAGCGATACACGACAGAAAACAAGGAGTGGTATACGATCAAGATGGGGAAAGAAGAGTTTGAAAAATGTATAGCAAATTTTGAGGTTATATCATGAGCATTTTTAAAAAGAAGAAACAAGAAGAACAGCTAACAGATACAGAGCTTGAAGTAATGATTAGTCGAGAAACTACTGTAAAAGTAACTTTCCCGGCATCTAAGTTAATATCTATTCTTAATGACGCCGGTTATAATATTCCAACAACAGAAGCCGTTGTTTTATATAGTACGATACCCTGTATGGGTTCTGGTAGTGAAACAAAAGTTGTACTTGAATGGAAGCGTAAACAATAATGAGTCAACTAGAACAAATGCTTAAAGCCTTATCTGATGGTGCTGCTGGTAAAAAACAGATGGTGCACAATAATATAGCATATGACTACGAGTTAATTATTGTTTATGACCCAAAGATACCAGAGTTATCACCAGGTAATTTTGGATTTATGGCATGGACTGAGGGATTACAACAATATGGTTTGCCTAAGCTTGGACATGCGGTCGATACTATCATTAACCCTGGACCGCTTACTGTTTTATCAGACGAACTATCGCGGGCAACACAAGAGTGCGCAGGGGAGTATGCCGAAGAAGTAGCCCAGGCGCTCAGGATGATTAAACATCTTGTAGATCGTATTGAAAGTAAAGTTAGAAAAGCAGTATGCACGATCTAGATACTTACATCAAACAATACATGCGATCGTATGAGTTCCGTGACATGATCGAATATAAAGATCTTACCTTTAATCCTCCGGTCACGCTCACCTATGCCATCGAACGTCTTGCGATTATCCACGTTAAGATATGGATGTTAGAAGATGAGGTACGCAATGAGAAACTTACAGACGCTATGGTTGGCGAGATTAAACGCAGGATCGATCACCTGAATGGTGTGATGCGTCCACGTTTAATGGCTGGCCTAGGTGAAATTCTAGCCAAAGCAGTTAAGGAAGGCAATGAAGAGTTGGTACGAGAGCCAAATTTTAAGGATTATAAGGCACGATGAAAATCACCAAGGTTGAAAGTTACAAAACAGAGATTCAGCGACATGAACTCGTCAAGATTTTACAAGAGGCTGGATGGGACATTCCAGATAATGCCAACTTTAATATGATACAAACTCTTGGATATCCCACCCCTCCACCAACGCCGTTGGTGATTACATGGATGGTAGAGTCTGATCAGGAGCAAAGTTTATGAAACGATTCACCCTAGGTAGTAGTTCTATTACCTACCAAGAAATGGAATATGTCCAGGAGGTATTGAAGAACAACTATATTTCCCCCGGGCCCGTTGTGCGCGAGGTAGAAGAGAAGTGCGCAGAGATGCATGGTCTTAAACACGCCCTGGCTATTAACTCAGGACAAAGCGCGATTCATGTGGCATTACAGGCGCTGATCGCAAAGCGGATAAATAGATTGCACACTAAGCCTTCAAAGCCCTTGGTGGCAGTACCGGCTTGTACCTATATATCAACTCTAGCTGCTGCAATTCTTGCAGGCTGTGATATTACCTTAGTAGATGTAACTTTACCAGATGGTAATATGTGTCCCAAAGATCTACGCAGGGTATTAAAGTGTCAAAATGAGTTACACGATCCTGTAGATATTCTTATCCCAGTACATCTATTTGGCAATCCGTGCTCTTTGGAAATCTCAGAGATCGCTAATGAATACAATCTCCTTGTAGTTGAAGATGCCTGCGAGGCAACCTTTACACCTAATACTGGGTGGGGTACAATCCTTACAACATCGTTCTTTAGTAATCACCTAATTTCTGGTGGTGGTGGTGGTCTGATTATGACCCAAGATGATGAATTAGATTTATACTGTTGGAAACTGATTAATCATGGAAGGAGTGCGCGTTTCGACAACGATGATATCCATCGCATTGCCGATAAATTTCATTTCGATACCTGGGGACATTCAATGAAGTGGAACGACGTGAGCGCTGCCATTGTGAAGTCACAAATTGAGCGCTGCGATGAGCTTTATCAAGCACGACAGCGTAATGCTGCCGTGTTAAATAGGATGTTCTATAAGGCGGGCATGACAGAAACTACTTGGAAGGGATTTACTGGAGAGCCAGTGGTTAGTGTTGTGCGTAGTATAGAGATGCGCTATATGATGTATCCTATTCTGCTCAATACTCGTTTGGATACTCTACGTATCATTCGGGACCTAAACAACCATGGAATTGAAACGCGGCGTATGATGCCTATTATTAATCAACCTGTTGTACAAGAATATTTTGATGATAATCTTGATCGCGAATTCCCTAATGCAGCTAAGATTAATAGGGATGGGTTTTATGTTGGCGTACACCCGGAGTTGTCTCAGGTGGACATGCAGGAAATGAGCCAGATTATTATTGCCGCCATTCGAGAACAGGTATTAGAGGTGCAAAATGCTTCACGATAACTCAAGAATATTGATTACAGGGGCTCATGGATTTTTGGGCAATCACCTTCAAATAAAGCTTAAAGAATATCGCGAGAGTCATCCAGAGATTAGTATACTCACACCAACTTCTTTGTATCTTAATTTACTAAGATATGATCAAATACATCAGTATCTTTTAAGCGAGGGTCCTAATATTGTGATTCACCTGGCTGCCGAATGTGGCGGTATTGGGATTAATCGCAAGAAACCCGGAGAGTTTCTATATAATAACATGATGATGACTACAAATCTCATTGAGGCATGTCGTCGAGCCGTAGTGCCAGTCACAAAGTTTATTGGTATTGGTACTGTATGTAGTTATCCAAAGTATACTCGGGTACCATTTAAAGAGGATGATCTATTTAATGGTTATCCAGAAGAAACGAATGCCCCTTATGGTATTGCTAAGCGGGTGCAGCTAGAAATGTTGAAGGCATACCGTACTCAATATGATTTTAATGGTATCTATTTGATCCCGGTAAACATGGCGGGAGAATATGATAACTTTAATGATGATAGTAGCCACGTTATTCCGGCGATGCTGAAAAAGTTTCACAGAGCCAAAGTAATGGACTTGCCTAGTGTCACACTGTGGGGTGATGGCTCGGCATCACGAGAGTTCCTCTATGCAGGAGATTGCGCAGAGGCGATCTTACGTGCCGCTTTAGTGTATAATAGTCCAGAGCCAGTAAATATTGGCACGGGAATGGAGATAACTATCAAGGAACTGGCAGGGAAAGTAAAAGCTCTAGTGGGCTACGAAGGAGCAATCATTTGGGACGCATCTAAACCCAACGGTCAACCCAGACGTTGCCTAGATGTAAGTCGTGCCCGTACTAGCTTTGGATTCATGGCCCAGACAGGATTAGATATTATTTTGGAATGTAGCTATCAGTGGGCACAAGAGAACGAGGTATTGTAATGAAAGCATATGTTCGCCCAGCGGTCGTCACAGGTATTAATGGACAGGATGGTTTTTATCTTACGAAGCTATTGTTAGAAAAAGGCTATACCGTAGTAGGCGTCTATAGAAGGACAAGCTCGTCAACAGCTTGGCGTCTAGTTGATCTTCCTGACTATGATCAGTATCGTGCAGATGGTAAGCTTATACTGGAGGCGGGTGACATTACAGACTTCTCGTCGATTTCGCGCATTGTTCACGCCTACCAGCCCAAAGAGTTTTATAACTTAGCGGCTCAGTCACAGGTGTGGCACTCATTTAAGTCACCGATCTCTACCCTAGAGATAACTGGTGTGGGTGCCGGAGTGTGTATGGAGGCAGTTTTCCAGTTTGCACCCAAGATCTGTAGGTTCTACCAAGCAGGATCATCCGAGCAGTTTGGTAACAGCGCAATTTTTGGCAAGGATGACCCAGAAGAGGGTGTCATTTATGAGCGTATCCTTAATGAAGAATCGCCAATGTTACCAAGGTCTCCGTATGGATGTGCCAAACTAATGGCGCACGCGTTAGTAAGAAACTATCGAGAGCGTGGTATGTATACCGTAGGTGGTATCTTGTTTAATCATGAGTCGCCTTATAGGGGTATAGAATTTGTGACTCGCAAGATCACTGCGGCGCTGGCTAAGATAGTAGCGGGTGAGCAGGACGGTATAGAGCTTGGTAACCTAGATGCTTATCGAGATTGGGGTCACTCCGAAGACTATATGAGGGCTGCCTGGATGATGATGCAGCAGGAGTTTTGCAAAGAGAAAGACTATGTGATTGCTACTGGCAAGACTAATAGGATAAGTGACTTTTTACAAGTAGCATTTGGCTATGTTGGTATTAAAGACTGGCAGAGTTATGTTCAAATTAACCCTGAATTCGTTAGACCGTCAGAGGTGGACGTTTTAATTGGAGACGCAAGCAAGGCTCGCGCTGAATTGGGGTGGGCACCAAAACATTCCTTTAATGATTTGGTATACGAAATGGTTTATAGAGATTGTCTTCGTAAGGGTGTGGTAGATCAAGTACTTCCACGCGAAAAAAGCGAGACGAATCTGTAATGTTGGCACATAATACATTAGGAGGCAACTATGACTGACGAGAAGAAACTCAGTGGTGAAGAAGACCATGTGATTACCGAGTACGAGAAAGCCGCTTGGGAACGAGGTAAGAAAGATAAGGATCGGCAAGTCGCATTAAAGCGCCACCAAGCCTTTACAGTTGATCAGACCGTAAAGATTGTGCGTTTATTCGCAGAGCTAGGTGATGTCCATTTTATTGCTACTAAGTTTGATTCCTCGGTTGCTGAGATAAATGAAGTGTTAAATAAGTTTAGCATTCATTCTATTGAAGACGCCATTAAGCTTGTTAATCGTGGGATTATTGGAGAGTATGAGACGGCACAACGAGAGGCTATTGAGGAGGCGCGGACAGAAGCGCAGATAGAGCACGAAGAGGTATCAGAGCGACTAGTTGAACATGTTGAAGAACTTGGTATTGATAGTGAGCCACTCTCCGAAGAAGAGAAGGACGAACAACTATCCGCCTTACGTGAGGAAGCCCAGCGCAAGAATAAGCAGGATCAACTTCGCCAAATGATTAAAGATGGTATTAATCCTGATACTGGGCGTAGTGATTTTAGAGTTCCTATTCAGCATATCACAGAATTCAAGCAGCTTATTTATCATGGTGTAGCAACAGTACAGCGGCGTTTTGGTGGCACCGCGAAAGATATCAAGAGTGAGGTACAACGCCTTATACCGGATATGGATGTTGATATGTTGAGGCCATGATATGGTAGAGATTAATGAAGACGAAGTACGACGCTTTTATTTAGATGATGGGCTGAGTATGCGTGTCGTTGCCGGGAAGATAGAGGTGCCTCTTGCAACTCTATCTCGCTTTATGAAAAAGCATGGCATTACGGCTCGCGATAAGACACAAGCTCAGACAAACTTTCTTAAAACACACGAACACCAAATGCAGGGGCGCAAGCATTCCGATGAGACCAAGAATAAAATTTCTGCGGGCTTGGGTGAGTTTTGGGATGGCCTAAGCGAAGAAGAAGAGCAAGAACTTCGTAGTAGAATTGGTGGAGCCTGGAAGCGTAAGTGGGCGGCAATGTCAGATGCAGAGCGTGCAGCAACGATAGAGGGGCTGTCACAGGCTTCTAAAGCATCACAGGGTAAGGGGTCTAAACTAGAAAGATTCTTAGCCGAAGAGCTACGAACACGAGGCTATGTCATAGAAGAACGCACAGTACATTATACTCCTGGTCATGCATTTGAGGTTGACCTTGCCTTACCACGCGAGGGTATTCTAATTGAGGTTGATGGACCAACACACTTTTTACCAATCTTTGGTGAAGAGTATTTAGAACAGCAGCAAGAGCGAGATGAACGCAAAGATAATCTATTGACCAGTGCTGGTTGGGATGTTTTACGTGTTCGGGATAACAATGGCCCGCTTAGCAAACTGAGAGTAGATAAAATCGAACAAGCAATTCAGGAGATTAAAAAAGATGGTGGAACGTCAGTCTGGTATATTGAGTGATATTGTGTCTGCATCTAAAGAGGAGATCAAGGCAGCACAAATTGAAATGAGCGATCTTCCAAAAGATGTAGAGGTTGTTGTAAGCACACCACAAACAACAGACGCTGCGGAGGTTATGGGGCAATTTAATATTGACGAAGTCAATTGGTTCGCAAAGCTCACCGAGGAAGAAAAGTATAACGGCAAGGAAGGCCCCGGACCCAGACTACATGGATTGCGCCGTTTAGCCAAGCCATATATCTTTGAAGAATCTTCTCAGGTACAGATCATGGTGGTTCCGCTTGAAGTTATCAAGACTCTTAAGACACTCACTGGTACAGGTGAGCCTATGTCTAGTAGTGAGGAGATAGGGCGTAAGAATCTTCCATTCGCATCTGTAACTTTCTCTATTACACTCCAAGATGGTAGGACATTCTGTGACTCGGCAGATGCTTACCAAACTAATTGTGATCAGTTGGGGCATTTTCCTACAGCAGTAGCTTCTGCCCGTGCCGAAGCTAGATGCCTACGTAAGGTGTTAGGTATTAAGGAACACGCAGCGGAAGAGATGATCACGAAGGATCCAGGAGAGGACCTAAGAGATGATGATGGCCCGATTATAGATGCACAAGCAAAACTTATCGAAAAGATTTTAAAAGATTTAGATATTAGTTTAAAGGACTTACTAACATCGGTGACTACGCGCGAAATTCATTCAATTAGTCAGCTCACCAAGGGAGAAGCCGCTACGGCATCATCCTTGCTACACGATATGAAAAAGAAAGCGAAGAAGGTAAAGAAGAATGACAAAAAATAATGAAGAGAATCCATACAGAAAGAGAAAGCCATACTTTAATATCTATAAGCCTCTAGCCAAAGAAGGCGCGGGTGCTGCGCTACAGTTTTCGTATGATGCGTCCAATAAGGCTATTTTCCTAGAAGCAGCTAAGCAAAAAGGTATACGCCTAGAGACCGGTTCTAAAGAACAGTTTGATTGGGGTGCCAAAATTGTATTCAAGATTGGAGTAACCGATATTGGTAAGATGTTACCACTCTTTGCTGGTAGTAAGCTAGCTGTGAAGTTACTACATAGCACCCAAGATGGATTAAAGATTGGTGTCCTAGAGCTTATTCCTGGAGAATATAAGGGTTTACCAAATTATCAGCTTAAACTAAGCAAGACGGATAAGACCGGGGATCAGCCTCAAAATAATTGGGTAAGTATATATCTTAATAGAGACGAGGTCGCGGTATTGGCTATGTTTATGAGAGAAGCCTTGGTTAGAATGTTGGGTTTTGAGTTTGGTAGTTGATATGTCTAGACATGCTGAGTATTATCAGAAAAATAAAGAAAAAATTCAAGCTAGACATCGAGAGTACTATTTAAAAAATAGAGATGAGATAATTAAGCGTACTACCCAATACCATCGCGACCACCCTGAACAAGCTGCTTTAACATGGAAGAAGAGTAGGCTGTCTCGTCGATATGGTATGAGTCTTGGGGAGTGGGATATCTTGTATAATATACAAGACAGATCGTGTGCTATTTGCCTTAAAGAATTTAAAGATCATGGCTCGGCCCATGTGGATCACAATCATAATACTAACCAAGTTAGAGGATTGCTTTGTCGTAAATGTAATCTAATGTTAGGTCATGCCGAAGATGATGTATCTATCTTGGAAAAAGCAATAGAATATTTAGAGAGGACAAACTAATGGGATGGTTCGGTAAGAAAAAAGCCTTGCCTCCTATTAAATGGCACATTCCGCCGGGGCGTCATGACTTGATTCCCCAACGTGCTACTGATGGAGCTATGGCTTTTGATTTAATAACACCTGTAGATTTTACTCTAGGTGGTCAGTCAATGGCGTTAGTTCATACAATGTTGGCAGTGACCCTACCTGTGGGATATGGTATGATTTTAGGTTCGCGCTCGGGTTTGGCGGTTACGCGATTTGTAACAGTCGAGGCTGGATGGATTGATAGTGATTATCGTGGACCGCTCAAGGTTGTATTGTATAACCACGGTGATAAGACACACGAATTTAATGCCGGTGACAGAATTGCGCAGGCACGTATTATACAAACGAATATATTGCCGGTTGTTGTAACCGAACGTCCATCCAATGTTGAAGAAACCATCAGGGGTGAAGGCGGATTTGGTTCAACAGGTACGTAATTAGTGTATTCTATAGGAGTGGAAAAATGAAAAAGAACACGAACTCTATACCAACTTATGTGTATGTTGCATGCCCGGCGTGTAAACGAGATCGATTACTGCGGCTTTTACAAGAAGACGGCACAACGGAACCTGTTTCAGATGATACGGTAGAGATTCGCGGGGAAACACGATATCATGATGTATGTCAGTTCTGTGCTATCAAATATGAAAAAGTAGATAAGCGCTTTATGCGTGAAAATTTACGTAAAATTGATAAAGCCATGCAGGCTGGCCAAGTTGACGAAGAATCTGATCACGAAGACTTCTCCCTCGATCTCTAGAATATGACTACTACGACCAAATATTCTTTTTGGTGGGATTTTTCACCACCAGATTTCGCCTATCAATCACAATTACCATCACAGGCAGACGTTGTTATTATAGGTGCCGGATTTGCAGGGCTAAGCACTGCTTATTGGTTGGCTTATTATGCTAGGCAGCGTAAAAAACAATACCGTATTATAGTATTGGACGAGGCGCAGTATGCCGGCTTTAAGTCTAGTGGACGAACACTAGGAAACATCTATGTAGGTAGTAGCAAGCCGGCAAGTGTGGTTGCGGACCGTATAGGGACCTCAAAGGCGAAGCAGCTCTTTCATTATAGTGCTATGAATAACAAGCTGTTACATCAAAGTATTAAAGCCGGGGCTGTTCCATGTAATGCTGAATTTAATGGCGGCATTCGCATGGCAACTAGTCCAAAAGAAACCATAGCCCTTGAAGATAGTTGTGAGCTTCTACATAAATGGGGATTCTATCCTATCCAATTTAATGCGGATCAATCTCATAGTCTAGTTGCAGTTATGCCACATATCACTAGCTCTATCTTTGTTCCAAATGAAGGCATGATAGATCCATTTGCATTGGTTAGCGAAATGGCGCGCGGACTAAGACGCCATAATGTGTGGGTGGTGTATGGAGCCAGGGTGATACATAGCTCTAATCTAGACTCACACGGACCCGCTATCCAGTTAGATAATGGACATGTTATTACGGCGGGAAAGATTGTACACGCAAATCATAAGACCATCCCGGATAGTGATATTAAAGACGATATTACCGTGCGGCGTGAACACGTCATACGAACCGAGCCCTTTATGTATGAGGCTCATAGAAGTGACCGAGATCAAATTAAGCTTGACGAGATCTTGCCTCAAATGCCTATTGAAATTAACATGGGTGCAGACTCGGCAAGGATTCACGAGCAGTCTCTGATTATGATGGGTGGCAAAGCAGAACTGGGTAAGGATACTGAACTATCAGTGACAAACGATAGCTATCTTAATAGGCGTATTCGCGACCATCTTAGCTCTACTATGAGGAAACACTTCCCATTTACAAATCAAATGGATATTAGTCATGAGTGGACCTATATTCAATCAGAGTCGAGCGATGGATTACCAATTATGGGAGAACTTCCCAATCTAAATGGACATTATGTCAATGTTGCCCATGGGAAAAACAGGCTAGGTCTTGCCTTTTTAGGTGCAAAAAATATTGCTGAAAAGGTTCTTCGTATAAAAATGACAAATCCAGAATTCAAGATTTTTAGTCCTGAGAGGTTATCTAGAAGTGAATAATATGAAAATGGGTCTCTCAGAAGATCGCCTTCTTGAACTCTGTGAGTTAATTATTACAAGGAGAAGCTATGCAGCTTAAAGGGTTATCACATGACATCTTTATGGAGAGATATGCCTATCCTGGTGATCATGATTGGAATGATCGCGCGGACACAATTGCGAGGGTAGTATCTTCTGCTGAAGGTGATGATAAAAAAGAACAATGGCGCCAAGAATTCTGGCAAGTATTAGAGCCGGGTGACTTTATTCCTGGTGGACGTATCATTTTTGGCGCAGGCAGACCTAAGTTTAATCTCCTAAATTGCTACGTACTTTGGCCTGAAGATAATGTTGAATCTATTGGTCAAGTCATTAAGGACTCATACTTAATTAGTTGTGGTGGTGGCGGCATTGGATATGACTTTTCCCCGATTCGTCCTCGCGGAGACGACATCCAAAATATTCGCAATAGCGCCCCCGGCACTGTCTCTAATATGTTGATGATCGATCAAATTGGAGAGCATGTTCGCTCGGGTAAGAATCGCCGGACAGCCCTTATGGGAATCTTAAGGGTAGACCACCCAGACCTATTTGAGTTTCTAGATGCTAAACTAAACAAGGAAGTATTGAATAACTTTAATATTTCAGTGGCAATCACTAACGAATTCATCAATGCAGTCAATAAGAATAAAGAGTGGCGCTTTACATTTAATGGTCGTCACTATGATATGTATAAGGTGACCGGACGTGATGTACCGGATGGTGGTTCGGGCACTCCCGTTAGTGTGATGGTGGCTGCTCTTTCAGAGGAAGACGCAATGGGTCGCGCAACCGTCCATATGAGGCCTACGTTTACAACTACGTTTAAGAAGGCAACTAGGGTCAAGACATCGGCTCGTGCTATCTGGGACAAGCTATTTAAGAGCGCTGTTGAGTGCGGCGACCCTGGAGTCTATAATGTAGATTTGGCCAATAGTTATACTAATGTCAGTTACTTTGAATATCTTCCCAGTACTAATCCATGCGGAGAGATCCCTATTCCAGCCTATGGAAACTGCTGTCTAGGACATATTAATCTTAGTAACATGGTAGACTGGAATGGTCGTGTACAATGGAAGAAGATGGCACGCACAATTCGTGCGGCTGTCCGTTTCTTAGACAACGTCCTAACTATCAATCATTTCGCTGTAGCCGAATGTCGCGAGGTTGGTCATCGTTCACGTCGTATCGGTATGGGCGTAACTGGATTACACTACTTTCTAATCAAGGCGGGCTATAGCTACGGTGATGAGAGTTGCTGTGAGTTTGTAGAGCGCTTGTTCTCTACCATTAGGGACGAGGCATATAAGGCATCTATAGAACTAGCTAAGGAGAAGGGTGCGTTTACCGCATTCGATACAGAGAAGTATCTAGAAGAAGAATTTGCCAAGACCTTGCCGCCACGTATTCGTCGCGAGATCAAGAAGCACGGTATTCGCAACGCAGTTATGCTTACCTGTGCGCCATGTGGTACTAATTCTATGGTGTTGGGTGTGTCTACTGGTATTGAGCCTATCTTTTCTCCAGTGTATAAGCGCTCGTATCGTGATAATAATGTATGGAAGGAGCAACTAGTCGTTGATCCATTATTCCGCAAGCTTTACGAGGCGGAGGATGAACGCATGAAATATTGCCTAGGTGCTTTCGATATT